>Ga0209272_10000031_pt1 | contig 245906 bp, 204 predicted proteins | sample tdDd002_FD_187125 | JGI IMG/M metagenome (GOLD analysis project Ga0209272, IMG submission 187125) | Marine sediment microbial communities from the Atlantic coast under amendment with organic carbon and nitrate - tdDd00.2 (SPAdes)... | ecosystem: Environmental > Aquatic > Marine > Coastal >...
TTAATTACACTACTGTAACCAACCCACCGTAAGAAAGCTAATACAATAATTAGCTAAAACATCTGGAAGTTTGAACGCTGAGAAATAACGGCTGAACGAAAACACTTCCTGTGATTGATAACTGCTTCTACAAACTCACCAGAATTTGTAATTGCTGCTTTAAATTGCACTTAAAGAAAAAGCACACTAACAGCTTATTAGACGGGAAAAAACCTTCTTTTCTACAGCAAATTCAACGTCTAATTTAAAATTATTTACCCAACAATCTATATTTATTCTATAAATAATTCAATGATTTATTTAGTTGACTCCAAAAAAGCCCTTCTATTTCCCTAATAAATTTACAATTTTTTTGGGGAAAGCGAGAAAAATTCCTTTTTATGAGAAATATACAAATTAACATTAATATTTAAACAAAGGTTTATACCAATTTGTAATAATGAAAAGCTTTAATATTAATTTCAAGACATAAAAAAAGCCCGTTACTTTCGCAACGGGCTTTATGTATATGGCGGTGAGATAGGGATTTGAACCCTAGATGGGCTACAAACCCATGCCGGTTTTCAAGACCGGTGCTTTCGACCACTCAGCCATCTCACCAATTGTTTTCAAACAAATCGAAGCTTGTTGAAGACGGTGCGAATATTAAATACTGTAACAATGTTTGTAAAGAGATAATTGCCAAATTTTATTAATAATTCTAAAAAAATTCGTTATTTAATGAAATCTAAGTGCTCTTGATAAAAGTTGCCTAATAAATAAACCTTTTTTTGCTCTCCTTGCAATGTATAAAAAAGAGCATATAACCAAGCAATACATAAGGCTATGTTCATCAACCAACCAATTAAAGGTATGAGAGAAAGCAACGCAAAGGTAATGATTAACCCCAGTGATTGGCGCAAGTGAAAGCTAGTAAAAGAAGATTTATGCTTGCCGTAAAGCACAATAGCGACCAGCCAACCTAATAATGTTAAATAACTTAAAATAGCAACGACTTTTTCCATGTCGTAATGTTCAACACTTGCTGAAGCCTGATAGTTTTGTTTGGTATAAGAGTGTTCGTGATGCTTATTGTTAGGTTTATCCATTGAATGATACGACATAAGTTAACACCTCAACGTGATTAATATTTTTGACCCTGTAACATATTTTCTGCACACTCTTACAATTTAGACTTAAAGAGCCATTTCAACAAGCTTATTATTACCAAAGCTGACAGCACCTTGCATAATTAGTTATTATTGTTAATAATTTATTTTTAACTACTTCTATTGGCAATATGTTTACTATTTCGTAAAAAATCGTCAACTTGTTCTGTCATCTTTTTTAGTAGCACTTGCTGTGTTTTTTCATCGATTTTTTGATAAGTTAGTTGCTCAAAAGTAACCGTTAATTGCTTAAGCTTTAATGAAATGGCAGGTATTTCTTTCTCAACCTCTAAACAAAACTCTTTTATCGTTGAAGCAGGAGCTTTTGTTATGCCCTGCTTTGCTAAAACAAGTAAACACTGTTGGTAAAGGCGATGTGCGTGCGGTACATTTTGTTTCTTTTTAGGTGTTCTAACTTTATACCACAAGGCAAAGGTGCCCATAACTGATATTAATGTGATGGCGATAATCGCACCTGTTTTCCATGGCATATGTTGACCAAACCAGCGTTTAAGTAAGTCGACTTGCTGCTTGGTGGAATAACCAATTACCCAACGTGTCCATTGGTAATCTAACGCATCAAGTTGTAACCTTAGTGCATTTAACCATGGCAACTGCTTAATGCGGTATAAACTAATAAAGTCATTATTAAGTAGTGATTGCTGTTCAAGTAATCGAGTTGACCAACCTTGATTAACCCGTTGTGGATCAACAGCGGCTGTAGGGTCAACTCTATGCCAACCAATTCCCTCTATCCATATCTCTGACCATGCATGTGCATCATACTGGTAGACATTTAAATGGCCACTAGGTAAGCCACCCTCTTCATTAGTATCATTATATTCGCCTCCTAAGTAGCCAGTTACAACGCGAGCAGGAATTCCAGCGGCTCGCATTAGATAGGTAAAACTACTGGCATAATGGACACAAAACCCTGCTTTAGTGTCAAAAAAGAATTGATCTAAGCTGTTATCCATAAGGAGTGGTGGTTGTAAGGTATAAAAGAATTGCTCTTCATTAAATATTGAAAGTGCTGCTTGCGCTATTTCTATTGGTTGAACATGGCTCTGTTTTAGTTTTGCAGCCAATTGCGCTAACTTAGGGTTGCTTTCTTTTTTGAAAGCTAAGTTCCTGTTTCGACTTTGCGATGACAAACTTAAAGCTAAGGGTGCAGCTAAATAGCTTGTAACAGCATAGTGTTTAGTGTGGCTAAGTGGGCTGCTATTTACTAGTGTATAGTCTCTTTGTAACAGTATTTGCGAATCTTCACTGGTGGCGACGGCTAACGCAAAGAGCCATGGTTGATAACTAGCCTCAGCCATAACTTGGTAATTTATCCCCTCACCCGAAGTATCAGGAGAAAATGCTAATGCTTGTTCATCGTCTGTCTGTTTTGTGTTTACACTGCTTCTTGACCACTTTCGACCATCATAATCTTCGAGAGTCATCGCACGCCAATAAAGTTGTGAATAATTAGGAATGCGTTGACCTTTAAAGTCAACTCGAAAAGCGAGTTCACTCGACAGGGCTAAGTTTGCTATATCACCTGGACTGATATTATCAGACAAGCCAGTTTTTGCTGATTTTGCTATGGGGACTTGCCAAAAAGGTGACAGGCGTGGGAAAACAAGAAATAGCACAATAGCAAGAAATATACTTTGAAAGACTAAAATTGCAGTTGTTTTACCCAAAGTTTTTAACGACTCTTTTGGAGCAAACACACTCGATAATGAGCTTAAGTTGATCACTAATAATAAAAAAATAAATGACGAAAAAAATAAACCTTGCTGAAAAATAAGCGCTGAAGCTAAAAGGAATACTCCCAACAAACTATGCTGATAAAAGTCTTTTCTGTGCTTTAATTCAAATGATTTCAATACATAAGCAAAACTTAGCAAATGTATCATCGACAGAAGTACGCCTAAATTTTTTGCAGATATTGCAATAGCGATACAACCACTGATAGCAAACAGCCTTAAAATCAGCGAAGAAACAGGTGAAATATAAATAGGTTTATTTATTTGCGAGGCTTCACTTTGCTTTGTTCTTTGTGTCAACAGCAGTGCTTGCCAGCATAAACATAAAGAGATTATACCAAGCATCCAGACACTAATTTCTACAGTTAAGCTTGCCACATTAAAAAGCTGACAACTCCACAATAACCATGCACTCTTTTTTGTTAATATGAATGGGGGGTTGGTATCGTCGTTATAAATAACCGAATTTACATTACGCGATGAAGTTGTTTTTTCTGTAGCACTTAACTTGGCACTCATACTTTGCTCCCATGGCTTGGGTAATGAGCTAAGGCATTTAAACACTTCTCTTGATGTTCTTGTCCTGAATTTGGTTCAATTTCAATATTATTTATACCACCAAGCTTTAAACCAAAAACATGCTTGCTGTTGCTATATTCTATTATTAAATAACAAAGAAAACTTAATTGCATTTCAATATCATGACTTGGCATATCCGCTAAATTTAACCACAAAGAACCGCCCTGCTGACTTTGATAATGTTTAGTATATTTCCCTTGGTCGCGAGCAAACTGTTTCCAAGCAACTCTAGCTCTTGATTCGCCAGTAACATATTCTTTTAATTCTGAAAAGTCATCGATACCCATTGATGATGACACAGCATTATTCAGGGTTTGATGTTCTTCTTGAGCTGGTAAGTGATACTCGTTAGTTTCTATTTCTTTGGGATGTGGATAAACGACAATTTGATGTGAAAAATCAAGCACTGACCACGCGACAAATAAGCCAAAACCATACTCACTAGAAACTTTAATTCTACCCAAGTCTACAATGCCACGTTGCGTAGCATAAAAAGGTAAGGTGATTTCGCTAACACCATCGTCGCATTGAGGCAGATAAGCCTTTTGCTGTCCATTTTGATTGGCAAAGGCTAAGGTTAAATTATAACGATTTTTTAAGCTGGAAATGGTGATAGGTATATTAATATCTTGTTTGGCAAAACCTGAGTAGTTGGCAGAAGATTGCAGTTTTAATCCGTTAAAGTTATTGAAGCTATGCATCATCACGCTGATAAAGAAGCTTGCTAGCAAATAACTAAGCAACATAATGATATTGTTTTGGTAATTAGTCGCTAATAAAAACAATATAAAAACAAATAATAGATAAGCGAAACCGAACTTTGTCGGCATGATAAAGATATTTTGACGAGACAATAAATGCTCAAAACGCCCAGGAACACGACGTTTTAAAAACTGCTCAAAGCGACGATTAATAAAGTCTTGCATACCCTTAGTAAATGCCATATTTACAATGGGTTAAGCACATCTACGCAACGAATAACTTGTTCGCATAAACTATTGTTACTCTGCTCAATGCCTTTGTTGGTATATTCAATACGATGAAGACAAACCGATTCAAATACCGCTTGTACATCATCAGGTATTGCATAATCTCTATTTTGAATAATAGCCCAAGCTTTAGTCGCTGCTAACAATGCTTTACCCGCTCTGGGTGATAAAGGCTTGCATTGAATTTTTTCTGTTTGGTTATTTTTGATTTGCCCGCGAGTTACCTGGCATAGAGCAATAATGTAATGAATAATATCATCAGATACATGAACTTGTTGTGCAGCCTGCTGCATTGACATCAACTCTTTTGAATTAATGCATGCTGAAGCATCTGAGTTGATAGTGTTTGAACTACTGTCATCGCTTAATAAAATTGCTTTTTCCGCGGCTACATCAGGAAAACCCAATGATATTCGCATCATAAAACGATCAAGTTGTGATTCAGGTAGAGGGAAAGTTCCCGCATGAAACAGTGGGTTTTGCGTCGCTATCACAAAAAATGGCTCAGGAAGTGGATAGGTTTTCCCGTCTATACTCACTTGTTGCTCTGCCATGGCTTCAAGCAAAGCGCTTTGCGTTTTAGGGCTGGCTCTATTTATTTCATCAGCCAATACTACTTGGTTAAAAATGGGGCCCTTATGCAGTTCAAAATCATTATTTTCACGGTTAAAAATTGAAATGCCAACAATGTCCGCGGGAAGCAGATCACTGGTAAATTGTGTTCGTTGGTAACTTAACCCCAGAGTACTTGCTAGCATATGTGCTAGCGTGGTTTTACCCATACCGGGTAAATCTTCAATTAATAGGTGACCTTTAGCTAGTAAACACGTTAGCGCCAATCGACACTCATGAGGCTTACCCAAAACAACAGATTCAATTCGTTGTAAAACTTTATTAATAACACTGTCCATAAAAAAAGCCTACTTACTCTTTTATATAAAATAGAGAATAAGTAGACTTTGTAGCATGCTTTAAAAGCTATTGATAGCCTGCATAGCAGAAAATGAATTAGGTCCTTCTTCTTGCCTGCACCGCATCGTTAAGTTGTGCTAATAGAGTTTCTGTATCATCCCAACCAATACACGCGTCAGTAATACTTTGTCCGTAAACCTGTGCTTTACCATCAATAAGTTTTTGATTACCTTCAACTAAGTGGCTCTCTACCATCACACCAAAGATATTATCATTACCTTTGCTGATTTGTTCGCTAACATCGGTTGAAACTAACATTTGATTTTCAAACTTCTTGTTTGAGTTAGCATGACTAAAATCAATCATTATTTTAGTATTTAAGCCATTAGCATCAAGTTGTGAGGTAACATCTTGAACACTCTCTGCATCATAATTCGTAGATTTCCCGCCACGCAATATGATATGGCAGTCATTGTTACCTGTTGTTTCAACAATGGCGGCATGACCAAACTTGGTAACAGATAAAAAGTGATGTGACGCAGCCGCTGAGCCAATGGCATCAATAGCAATTTTTATTGTGCCATCGGTACCATTTTTGAAACCAACAGGACATGAAAGGCCCGAAGCTAGCTCTCTATGCACTTGAGATTCAGTTGTTCTTGCGCCAATTGCTCCCCAGCACATAAAATCAGCCATGTATTGCGGCGTGATCATATCTAAAAACTCACCTGCGGTAGGTAAACCAAGCTCATTGATATCAAGCAGTAACTTTCTGCCCATACGTAAACCATCATTTAATTTAAAGCTGTTATCCATATAAGGGTCATTGATTAAACCTTTCCAGCCGACAGTAGTACGAGGTTTTTCAAAATAAACTCGCATGACAATTTCTAAATTGTCTTTATATTTTTCACGCAGTTTAACTAAACGCTCGCCATATTCTAACGCGGCATTTGGATCATGAATTGAACACGGACCGATAACCACAAGTAAACGGTCATCTTTTCTATTTAAAATATTATGAATTGCCGCTCGACCTGCAACAACAGAATTAGTAGCTTTCTCTGACGCTGGAAATCGTTCTAGTAATGCGATTGGTGGTAATAAGTCTTTGATTTTATTGATGCGTACATCGTCAGTTTGATACATAGTTCTTTCTCTTTTCTATTCCTCAACTTGAGGCAATTGCTATTACTATAAAAATTTAATACGTCTAGACGCCTAAATGAATAATCCCGAATTCAATTTATCAGTGTTATTACTCTAATTCCAGTGTAGAAAGGATAAAAAAACAATATAATTAGGAATAAGTGTCATTATTTAGGATATAAGCAAAATGATTAATAACAATTTACCACTAATAGATTTACATCGGCATTTAGATGGTAATATCCGTCCACAAACTATTTGGCAGCTGGCTCAGCAAAATAATATAGCTCTACCCTGCACGAATTTTGAAGACTTCATTCCCTACGTGCAGATTCAACATAGCGAAGCTGATTTATTAGCTTTCTTAAAAAAATTAGATTGGGGCGTCGCCGTCTTAAAAAGTTTAGACGATGTAAAACGCATCGCTTTTGAAAATGTTGAAGATGCTTTTAATGCCGGTCTTAATTATGCTGAACTCAGGTTTTCTCCCTATTATATGGCCATGACTCATCAACTGCCTGTTTCGGATGTTGTAGCGGCAGTGATTGATGGGGTGCAATCAGGTGTTAAAACATTTAAAATCGGCATAAATTTAATAGGTATTCTCAGTCGTACTTTTGGCGTAAAGCAATGCCAACTTGAGCTAGAGGCGCTTCTTAACCACAAAGAACACCTTGTCGCAGTAGATTTGGCGGGTGATGAATTTAATTTCCCAGGCCATTTATTTGTTGATCATTTCAAGCAAGTAAGAGACGCAGGTTTGCTAGTTACTGTTCATGCCGGTGAAGCTGGTGGTGCTAAAAATGTATGGCAAGCGATTAATGAACTTGGCGCAAGCCGTATTGGCCATGGGGTTGCCACCGTTGAAGATGAAACCTTAATGGACTATATGGTAAAAAATAATATTGCTATAGAGTCTTGTTTAACGTCTAACTTTCAAACGGGTACGGTGAAAGATTTATCTAAACATCCAATAAAAACTTTTTTAGACAATGATATTAAAGTATGTCTAAACACAGATGATCCCGCAGTGGAAGGGATAGAGATTAAACATGAGTTTACACTCGCAAAAGATCTTTTAGCGTTAACTGATGCTAATATAACTAAGCTGCAACAAAACGCACTGGATGTATGCTTTTTGTCTGATAGCGAAAAAAGAGAATTAAAAAAGAATATGTAACTTGAGTTTAACTCAGGTTATAAAGTAATTAACCGTCAACAACAGAAGGAGAAATCTATGACAGAAGTGTTAATTTCATTAGCAACCGGTGCCTTTGTGGGCATTTTATTTTCCGTTTTAAAACTACCCTTACCAGCTCCACCCGTACTTTCGGGTATAGCTGGTATTTTTGGTATTTATTTAGGCGGTATTGGTTACCAATGGATACTAGAGCGCTTTTTTAGCTAATTCATTTAATTTATTTAAAAGGTACACATTAATTATCTATATTGATAAAATATAGACGACAACATTCAGTGAAACACCCTTGATAGTGGCTTCATTTCAATCTACATTGTTTTGAGCAGGCTAGAAACTTACTGAATCAGTTTAAAACTTACAACAAGGGGCTATTCATGAGCACACCTCATATTTCCGCAAACGCCGGTGACTTCGCAAAAACAGTATTAATGCCGGGCGATCCATTAAGAGCAAAATTTATTGCCGACAATTTTTTAGATGATGCTAAATGCGTTACCAGTGTACGTAACATGTTTGGTTATACAGGTACTTACAAAGGTAAGCCTGTTTCTGTGATGGGCTCAGGCATGGGCGTTCCATCAATTTCAATTTATGCTACTGAACTTTATAAAGATTATGGTGTTGAAAACATCATCCGTATCGGTTCATGTGGTGCAGTTCGTGATGACATTAAAATTCGCGATATTATTATTGGTATGGCGGCAAGTACTGACTCAAACGTAAACCGTCAACGTTTCAACCAATGTGATTTTGCTGCTACCGCGGATTTCTCTTTACTACACAAAGTTGTGAATACCGCGGATAAACTTGGTCAAAAGGTTAATGTCGGTAATATTTTCACTGCTGATTTATTCTATACACCTCAACCAGAAATGTTTGCCTTAATGGAAAAATATGGCATTTTAGCTGTTGAGATGGAAGCCGCTGGTCTTTATGGCGTTGCTGCTGAATATGGCAAAAAAGCGTTAACCGTATTAACGGTGTCCGATCACATAAAAACCGGTGAACAAACCACTGCGGACGAACGCGAAAGCACATTTAAAGATATGATGGAATTAACGCTAGAAAGCGTTTTATAGCCAAAGCTTATCTCTATTGCTAGCATGACAGGAATACCTTTCATGCTAGCACTTCCCATAAAATCAAAATCAACTCAATAGCTTTTGACCAACTTCAATAATTTCTTGTGATATTTGTTTATTCACTCCTTTAACTAAAACCCAACTGTGCCAATAGAGTGTTTCCACCAAAACTTTATCAGGACAAAGTTTAACTAACTCCCCTGTCGCTAGCTCATTTCTTATTTGTAATTCAGGTACTAGACAATAAGCAATATCTTGTTTAGCAAGCTCTACAAATGCTTCTGATGATTTAACACTGTGACAATAATATTCGCTAGCGGCTAAACCAAAATGTTTTGCTATAAATTGAGTGTGCATATCATCTTTAGGATCGTAGCTAATACCTGGAGCCATGATTAATGACCTTTTTGTTACGCCTTCAGGGAAATATTTATCTCGAAAGCTAGGAGATGCAACTAAGAAGTAGTTCATATTGCCAAGCTTAAATGCTCGATATCCCTTTAAAGGCTTTTTATCAACGGTGACAGCGCCAATTGCTTCACCAGAACGTAACTTCTCTAAAGTTCTATCTGCGGGCTCTATCACTAAATTCAATTCGATTAAGTGGCGATTTAAAACACCGGCAATGGCTTTAATAAACCAAGTCGCGATACTATCAGCATTAACAGCCAAACTTATTTTAATCGGTTTAGTCGGATTGTCAGGCAACAGTTCAGGTAACAGCTCATTTTCAAGTTGTCTTACCTTTTTATAATGGCCAAGCAGCTGTGCTCCAATTGCAGTTAGCTCTATGGGTTGCGTTCTTACTAAAATAGGTTGACCAACATTCTCTTCTAACAACTTGATACGTTGCGATATAGCAGACTGTGAAATAAATAAATTTTTAGCCGCTAAATCAAAGCTTTGAACTTCAATAATTTCAGCTAATGCTGACAATAACTTATAATCAAACGCCATCATTAATTTTTCTTATGATAAGTTAATTTTATTAATTATATTAAACATGAAAAAAAGTGCAATCTAGCGATCTATTAAATAGAAAAGGAGCACCTTATGTTTATATTAGCGGCTATTAAAGGCTTCACTTTATCATTAAGCATGATTGTCCCTATTGGCAGTCAAAACTCAATGTTATTAAACCAAGGCATGAACAAAAATCATCACCTGAAAACCGCAGCACTTTTTATCATTTATGATACGTTTTTGATCACTGTTGGAGTGCTTGGCGGTAATTTGATTCTTTCTAGCAGTAATACTTTGTTTTCACTGCTTACATGGGGCGGTATCATTTTTTTATTAGGTTATGGCGGCTTGTCATTTAAATCTGCCTTTACAGTCTCGAATGACAACACGAAAACTAGCTTGAATCAAAAGTCACTTAAAGTCGTTGTTATCACAAGCTTAGTAGTCACTTTTTTAAATCCCCATGCCTACATTGATACTGTGATGGTTATAGGTAGTGTTGGTGGCCAGTATACTGGTGATGCAAAAATATACTTTTTAGTGGGCGCTATTAGTGGCTCAATTGTTTGGTTTTCAAGTTTGGCCATGGCTGCGTCAAGACTATCCGATGTATTATCCAAACCCAAGATTAAGCGGATAATTGACTGCGCAATTGGTTTAGTCATGTGGTTTATAGCTTGGTCGTTATTTTCTACTTGGTTAGCAAACTAATACCAAACTAATACCAAGCTAATTAAGTGCAAAGAGTTGAAACAAGGGGATAAAAAAACCTGCATTTTGCAGGTTTTTTATTAATAAAACTAAAATTTAATTAATCAATTAAAAGAAATTAGCTTTAAACTCAACACCGAAGAAACGTGGTTCGTTGGTATAACCTGTAAGGTTATTAAAGTCTATACCACCAGTTAACTGCTCTTCATCTAGAATGTTACGGCCAAATACAGCTACTTCATATTCAGCACCATCTGTGAACCATTCATAACCAACACGTAGGCCACCTTCCATTAAAGCATCACCTGTGAACTCTTCTGATTCATATAAGAAAAAGTTAACTTCACTGCGGTAAGACCAATCGGTATATATGTATAATTCACCTTCACCAATTTCTTTTGTCCAACGTGCACTCAGGTTAGTGATCCATTCTGGAGATTGTGGTAACGGGTTACCGTCAAGAATAACACGGCCATTATCATTTAATGGGTCAGTAATAGTACAACCACTACCACATGGTGCAATTGATACTGTATCGTCTTGTAATTCAGTATGGTTATAACTAACACTTGCTGCGAATACTAAGTTGTCGCTTGCCCAAAATTCTGAATCAACTTCAAAACCATAACCAACAGATTTATCTGCATTTAATAAACTTGCTGTGTTACCCGAACCGCCTACAGCTGTTAATTGCTGGTCATCAACTACATAATAAAATACTGAACCGTCAATACGTGCAGTATTTTCTAGTAGTGTTGATTTAAAACCAGTTTCAATTGATGTTACGGTTTCAGAGTCAGCTGTGGTATGCGATTCAGAGAATAATAAACTACGACCTTGAATACTTGGTGCACGGTAGCCTTTTGCTAAACGAGCATAAAGGTTTGTATCATCAGTCCAACGATAGTTAACGCTGATGTCACCACTAACTTGTGAGTCATCTACTTTAGCATATTCACTAAACCCTGGTGCTCCAAATGGTGATTGTACTAAAAACCCATCCCAAACACGCTCATCATCTGAATAACGAATACCTGCAGTAAGGTTCATTTTTTCTGATAACTCAACATCAACTGATGCAAATACCGCCCAAGCAGTTGTTTGCATAAACTGCACAGCAATACCATTTTGCTCGCCGCCACCTAAAGTATTAAAACTAAGGTTGTTAATAGTTAAGTCTTCATCAAAATAGAAGAAGCCCACTTGATAATCAAATTTACCAAAATCATTAGTTGCAAGGCGAATTTCTTGAGTGACCTGCTTATGATCAGGCATTCTTGCGCCAGTTTCAGATGGGAATGGAATGAAACCTGGCCCCATATAGTCATCTAAAAATGCTGCACCGTAACCGCCATCGATATCACCTACAGAAAACATTTCTGCTGATTCATAACCTGTTACAGACGTTAAGGTATAGTCGCCCATGTCATAGTCAAGTTTTAAGCTGGCACCTTTCATATCAATAGTTTGCTTGTTACGCAAAGCGGCATCTTGATAAACCACGTCACGGTCAAAGTCATCAACTAAATCGTTAGTACCTGGTTTGATAACATTAGCTCTGAAAATACGAGCATCGGCATCGGCATCGCGGAAGTGATAATTGAACAATGCTGAGAACTCATCATTTGGTTCCCAAAGCAGTTGAATTCTACCAGCTGTCTCGCCATAGCCACCTAATTGATCTTTTTGCTCAAAACCTGGTGCTTTGTTATCAATGTAATCATCTCTATCTTGTTTTAATAAAGAAACACGCGCTGATAATGTATCTGTTAAACCGCCGCCTACAGCTAAACGTAAGTCAGTTGTGCCAAAGCTACCGTAAGAGGCTGATACTGTTGCATCAAAGTCTTCAGTTGGTTTTTTCGATTGAACTTTAACAATACCTGCCGTGGTGTTACGACCGAATAAAGTCCCTTGAGGGCCACGTAATACTTCAACTCGCTCAATGTCAAACATTGGCATACCTTTAGTTAAAGCGTTTTCTAATACAACATCATCATAAATTAATGAAACGGGTTGTGAGGCAAGTAGATCAAAATCTGTATTACCTAAACCACGAATATAAAAACGAGGGAAAGTACGACCAAATGATGATTCAATAAGCAAACTAGGTACTTTTGCTGATAATGCACGAACATCCATGCCCGATGAACCAAGAACTTCTAATTTCTTAGGTGTTAAAGCTGATACTGAAATTGGTACATCTTTAACATTTTCGGTACGCTTACGCGCGGTAACTTCAATAACCTCAATGCCAACAACTTTTTCTTGTGCTTCTTCTGCGGCTAATGCGGTAGTTGAAACGCCAGCAACAGTTGCTAACAGTGATGCTTGCACACATAAAGATAGTGCGCTTTGCTTAAACATTTTCATTCGTTCTCTCCCAAGGACTGATGATGTTTTGTTCATTATGTCTTTTATTTGTTTTATCTATTTTAATTCGGATAGAAAACTGGTGCCATAAGCCATTTCCTCAACGTTGAAAAGCTCAGCTAAGGTTTGCCCAAGATCTGCAAACGTTGTTCTCTTTCCTAATGGCGCTGATTGTACCAGATGATGATAGCTTAACAAAGGTACAAATTCACGGGTATGCTCCGTTCCTTGCCAAGTGGGATCACACCCATGATCTGCTGTTAAAAACAGTACATCATTTTCATGCATTTGCTTAATAATTTCAGGCAACCTTTTATCAAAGGCCTCTAATGCTTTAGCGTAGCCAACTGCATCACGTCTATGTCCGTAATCTTGGTCAAAGTTAACTAAATTAGTAAAAATAATACTGTTATCTTTTGCTGACTCTATATGCGTTATAGTAGCATCAACCAATGCATCTATACCTGTTGCTTTTGTTTTATGTGTTATGCCTTGATGAGCAAAAATATCTGCAATTTTACCGACACTGATAACTTCTCCGCCCTGCTTCACTACTTTATCTAATACGGTTGCACTGGGCGGTAAAACTGAGTAATCACGTCTATTGCCTGTGCGTTCAAAATCACTTGTATCATTGCCAATAAAAGGCCTGGCAATAACACGACCGATATTTAAATCTGCATCATCCAGTAATTCACGTACTTGTTCACAATAGCGATATAAATTATCTAAACCAAAATGCTCTTCATGCGCAGCAATTTGAAAGACACTATCAGCCGATGTATAACAAATAGGGAGGCCAGTTTTTATATGCTCATCTCCTAAGGCATTGATAATCTCTGTACCAGAAGCGTGGCAATTACCTAATAAACCCGCATAGCCAGTTTTATCGCTAATAGCTGAAATTAAGGTTGGCGAAAATGCGTTTGTTTTGTCGGTAAAATAGCCCCAATCAAATAGTACTGGGACGCCAGCCATTTCCCAATGACCACTAGGCGTGTCCTTGCCTGTACTTAGCTCGCCCATATAGCCGTAGGCACCTTTTATTGGCGCAAAATAAAAGTCATCAATACTTTTGTTGTTCGCAAGTAAATTAGCTTCAAACTGCTGCCAACTCTCAACATTCGATGCCTGTTTACTTAGTTCATGCAATCCCAACGCACCTAGTTGCGGTAATTGAATGACTTTATTTTCTTTTTCTAAATATTCTTGGGCTAAATTTATAAACGTGTTAGCCCCAACATCACCAAATTTTTCAGCATCATCAGCATAACCAACACCAAAGCTATCTAATACAATAATTATTGCTCTTGCCATAAATATCACAGCCCTTTTCTTATGAAATAAACAAATTAAACATGACCAATTAGTCAGGTTATGGTAATTTACTGCTTTAATTGTTTTCACACAAGCAACAACCAATTATTTTGCAATCTAGTATAGTAAAATAGCTAGCATATTCTACTTACTGGTTGTTAATTATCCACGGACACGTTCATGACACAACAGAGTAAAACAACTGTTATCGCCATCGCAGGAGCTTCTGCATCAGGTAAATCGCTTTTCGCTCAAACTATTTATGATGAATTGTTGCCAGAATTAGGCAAAGACGGTATTTCTATTATTAAAGAAGATGCTTACTATCGAGATCAATCGCATTTAACTATCGATGAGCGAATTCAAACAAATTATGATCACCCAAAAGCATTTGAGCATGAATTATTAAAGAGCCACTTGACGGACTTAATTGACAAAAAAGAAATAGAAAGTCCGGTTTATTGCTATAAAACCCATACAAGAACATCAGAAACAACAACCGTTGCCTCAACTAAAATTATTCTTGTTGAAGGCATTCTTTTGCTATCTAATCCTATTTTAAGAGATTGCTTTGACATTAAAGTATATATGGATACTCCCCTTGATATATGTTTAATTAGACGAATAGAAAGAGATACCCTTGAACGTGAGCGAAGCTTAATATCTATCACTACACAATATCTATCAACGGTTAGACCAATGTATTATCAATTTATCGAGCCGTCAAAAGCATGGGCTGATCTGGTTATTACCCGTGGTGGTAAAAACCGCATGGCTATAGAAGTATTAAAAGCTAAAATAAGACAGTTATCTCAATAACAAGAATAATAATCATAACAAAAATTAACTAACATGAGGTTACCATGGAGCTATCAGCACTGCGCGGTTTACTGGGTATAGGCATATTACTAGCCATTGCAGTATTCCTTTCAAAAAACAGACAAGCGATAAATTTTAGAACGGTTGCCTGGGCATTTGCTTTACAACTCTTTCTAGGTGCATTTGTACTTTACATCCCTTTTGGTAAAGATGTATTAACATCTATCACCGGTGGCGTTCAACAAGTAATAGACAGCGCAAAAGTAGGTATAACCTTTATTTTTGGCGGCTTAGGCTCTGACGAAATGTTCTCAAATGGCGTTGGTTTTGTTTTCGCTGTACGTGTTCTACCCGTTATTATCTTTTTCTCATCACTGATCGCTGTTTTGTACTATTTGGGTATTATGCAGTGGATTGTTAAAATAATTGGGGGTGGCTTACAAAAACTATTAGGGACTTCAAAGCCAGAGTCATTATCTGCTACCGCTAATATTTTTGTTGGTCAAACTGAAGCTCCATTAGTAATACGCCCCTTTATTGCAGGTATGACACAATCTGAATTATTTGCCATTATGGTAGGTGGTTTAGCCTCTGTTGCCGGTTCTATTTTAGCCGGCTATGCAGGTCTGGGTGTCGACTTAAAATACCTTATCGCTGCTTCGTTTATGGCTGCCCCTGGTGGTTTATTAATGGCAAAAATTATTATGCCTGAAATGGAGCCAGAAAAACTTGCTCAAGAAGACCTTATTACAGAAGATACTGGTGAAAAGCCAAGCAATGTCATTGATGCTGCCGCATCAGGTGCCGCATCCGGTTTAAAGTTAGCAGCTAATGTTGGTGCTATGCTACTCGCCTTTATTGCGCTTATCGCTTTATTGAACACTCTTGTTGGTGGTGTTGCTAGCCTGCTTGGCTTTGAAGGCATCACTATTGAGTGGCTACTAGGTTATGTATTTGCACCTATTGCCTATCTTATTGGTGTTCCCAGTGAAGAAATGCTTCATGCCGGTAGCTTTATTGGACAGAAAATAGTCGTCAATGAGTTTTTCGCCTATGTTAATTTTGTCGAAATAAAAGATACTTTATCCGTTTCAACACAAGCCATAGTTACCTTTGCTTTGTGTGGTTTTGCTAACCTTTCTTCTATCGCCATCTTATTAGGCGGTATTGGATCAATGGCGCCTAGTAGACGACATGATATTGCAAAACTTGGTATGAAAGCTATGTTAGCGGCTACTTTAGCTAACTTAATGAGCGCAGCAATTGCTGGCGTATTCTTAGCCCTTTAATTTTTTTGGTAAATTTATGACTAACTCAACTCAAACTTCATTAATTAAAACTGCACAACAAGCATTAAGTTTCATGGACCTAACAAGCTTAACTGATACAGAAAGCAGTGAAGATATCATTTCATTATGTCAGCAGGCAAAATCAACTGCTGGCAATACAGCGGCTATTTGTATTTTTCCTCGTTTTATACCACTAGCTAAAAAAGTACTTGCTGAGCAAGGTACACCAGACATTAAAATAGCCACTGTGACTAACTTCCCTCATGGTAATGATGATATTGCTATTGCGGTTGCTGAAACAAAAGCGGCTGTGGCTTATGGTGCAGATGAAGTAGATGTGGTTTATCCATATAAAGCGCTTATTAACGGTGATATTAATGTTGGTTTAGAGCTAGTAGAAGCATGTAAAAGAGTTTGTCCAAAAAATGTTTTATTAAAAGTAATCATTGAAAGTGGCGAGTTAAAAACACCTGAACTAATTAAATTGGCTAGTGAGGTATCAATTCGCGCTGGAGCGGACTTTATCAAAACTTCTACAGGTAAAGTAAGTGTTAATGCAACACCAGAAGCCGCAGAAGTGATGCTTAATGTAATCAATGACACTAACCCTAATATAGGCTTTAAGGCCGCTGGCGGTGTTAGAAATGCACAAGATGCTAAAGTGTATTTAGACTTGGCTAGTGATATTTTTGGTGCTGACTGGTTAAACACAGATCACTTTAGGTTCGGCGCAAGTAGCTTATTAACAAATCTCTTATCGACACTTAACGGTGAAGAGTCTCAAAACAATTCAGCTTCTAGCTCTCAATATTAATAATAAACGTTAAAACTATGGCACAACTGTATTTTTATTATTCTTCAATGAATGCCGGTAAATCCACGCATTTATTACAATCTTCTTATAACTATAATGAGTGTGGTCTCAACACCCTACTCTATACAGCTAAAATTGATGATCGGTATGCAAAAGGTAAAGTGTCTTCTCGACTAGGTATTCATGCTGATGCAAAACTGTTTGATAATGATACGGATTTGCTGTCTGAAGTTGAGGTGTCTCATAATGATAGCAATATTGCCTGTGTATTAATTGATGAAGCGCAATTCTTGTCTAAAGCGCAAGTAAAGCAGCTAACAGACATAGTAGATAAACTAAAAATCCCTGTGCTAGCCTATGGCATACGTACAGATTTTTTAGGGCAAACTTTTAGTGGTAGTGCCGCTTTGCTTGCTTGGGCAGATAAACTGGTAGAGCTGAAAACCATTTGTCATTGTGGCCGCAAAGCTAACTTTGTCATTCGTATGGATGAAAACGGTAAAGCCGCCATAGGCGGTGAACAAGTTGAAGTGGGTGGTAATGAACGCTATCAAGCGCTTTGTCGAGAACATTTTAAAGGTTATGTGCCACTGCAATAGTGTCATTCCTGATATAACTAGCTTGTACTATATATCGATAAGGAGTTGAAGGCTCAACTCCTTTAAATGGGTAACACGTAACCAAAATAAGCTCTTTACTATCTTCAACACTCGCATCAAGCTGAATAAATTCACTCCTAGTATCAATAACATAAGCATTTTCAACACGGTAATATTTAATTGTTTTGCTACGGTCTTCTAACATTAGCTCATCTCCCCATTTTAAAGATTCAAGCACACTAAAATGGCTGTCATTATGAGCAGATATAATGCTAACGCCGTCATCGCCACTAATATTTTTGGCTGAGAATCCAGGAGCAAATGCTAACGCTTGCCCTGAGTCAATATTTGCAACTATATAAGAGCTTTTCAAACCAACAAAGGTTAGTTTGGCAGCAGGATAAAAATCAGCCCAAGGCCAAGGGCGTTGAAACTCAGAACTAGTTTGAGCTAGGGCTTGGTTCCAAGAACGTTCAAGTAATATCTGCGCTAAATTAGCTTTTGCCAGCATATAACCGGCATTGCCAAGAAAGTATAATCCTAGTAGCAAACTAATATAAATCGCATATTTCAGCTTAACCACTACTATCGACCTTTCACTAGCATTATTCTGCACAGCTTCGATTTAAATAGTCGTAATAATGAGCTAAGCAATAGTAACGCTATCCCTAAGTAAAGGTAAGTTAATAACCCAAGAGAAGTATTCGCTAGCGGTATAGATTGCATTGAGCCTTTCGGCATTAAATTTGCTATTTTCTTTGAAGATAATTTACTGTTTTCATCACGACTTATTCGCTCTTCTACAGCCACAAAACTTGTATAGGACGAGATTAAATGATGTTTTAGTGCCAGTTCAGTAATTTGTGCTTTTAATGATAATTTTTCATTGGCATCACTACGTTGATGCTCTTGGCTCAAGTGCTTTATTTTTTGTCTTGCCCACCATTGATCAATACCCAAATTTTTCTTATTGCCACTTTCCGCTTTACTAGCAATATTTTCTTGCCAGTTTTGACCTGCTAATTGCCCCGTTATTTGAATTTTTTTGCTAGTGTGTGAATTAGAGCTTTTGGGCCACCTGGCACTAACAACTAATGGCTTATTTTGATATAAGTCTGGTATCAACCTTGGATAATACTCAATGGCTTCATTAGGCCAATGCAGTGCAATACTTTTCATCATTGGCTTGCTGATATCACTAAAGAGTTTATGCATTTGATTGTTTACTTCATTAATACTGCCAATATAGCGATATGTGCCTCGACCAAACTCTGCCGCTCTAGACATGAAAAAAGTATTCGGGGCAGAGCCAATGCCAATAGTATGTAATCGGGTCTTACCAAGACGGTTTCCAATCAGGTTAAAAAGCTCCTGCTCATTACCTACGCTACCATCGGTAATAAAAATAACTTGTCGATATTTATCTTCATCACCATGGTGTTGTTTATTGCTTGCTAAAGCTTGTGCAATTGCTGGATACATATTTGTTCCGCCGCCAGCACTTTGTTGATTAATCCAGTATTTTGCTTTAATTATGTTTGCTTGATTGGCTAGTTTTGCGCTAGAAAACAAACTAACCGTGCTTGAGTTAAATGCAATAATATTGAATGAGTCTTCATAATGAAGTAAATCAAGTGCGGTAATCAGTGCCTGTTTTGCCTGCTCAATAGCGACGCCTGCCATAGAGCCAGATGTATCTAGGATGTAAGTTACTTCTTTTTTAATAGCTTGTCCCTGATGTATTGATGGTGGCATGATCATCAATAAGCCATAGTGGTAATTTTCATCGGAACTTTGAAAGAAAGCCACCTTGGGAGATTGCCCTTGTGCTACGTGCCAAGAGATCACAAAATCTTTATTGAGTAACACATTCTCATCCGCTAGCGTCAATTCAATGCTGTTGTTACGCCTATGTTTTTTTATTTGATGGTGATGACTGACAATATTAGTGATGGGTAAGCCAGTTTTTAGTACCATAGAAATATCAACTTTTTGCCCATCACTGATATATGTTTGTGGAGGGCTAATATTTTCCCAACCAGAATTACTTATTACTCTTGTCTGCTGCATATCCTCGTGTTTCGATTTAGTATCATCATGACCATTTTTAAGTTTAAAATTTAAAACGTTAGGAATGTAACGAGGCGTAATTGTTAGTGGTATTCGCAATGAAAACTCTTCTTCACTATACTTAACCGACTGTAAATAACTTATAGTTATTTTAATCGTTTCTCCTGGTGCGATATTACTTAATTGGCTGGTAAACATATTAGGTCGTTGCTGACTAACTAAACTGGCTTTTTTACCTTGATTTTTCGCTTTTTGGTAAATTTTCTCCGCCTCTATTTTTTCTTTTATTTTGCCTACAATTCTACGCTCCCCTATTTCCATAATCATGCTATCAACAGCAGCATCATCAATTAATGGAAAAACATAAACACCTTCTAAAAACTCTTCACTACTATTTGTAAATGATTGTGAGAAAGTGACACGCGCTAAAAGCCCGTTAACCTGCACATGATAATCACTATTTTGCTGTATGGAGGAGAAATATCCTCCAGTGGCTTTTAAATACAGGCTGCCTGTTTTTACGCTATTAAATGGAATATGTGGGGTTAAGTTATTTTCGGTGCCATTGAGATTTTCTGCACTAAGTGATACTGAGAAAAAAGTGCCAATAAATAACAATATAAAAGCAATATTGCTATACGGGTTACATTGAGTAAGTTCTGATTGTTCGCTGCCTATTTGTTTGCTTGATAATAGTTGCTTCATTAGTGAACTCTATATTGATGATTAACTTTAGTAGAGATCAATAATGAAGCAGGAAACGGGCATTACCACGACTAAGTTATGGCAAAGTGAGGTCAAAAAATGGCGAAATGTGGCAGAGTGTTTATTAAAATATAAATTACTTTAATAAAGCATGTCCTTCTGGCAATTGTTTGGCAATCCATAAGGCCAGCTTGTGCTTCATATTAGGCTGACTTTCACTATCAACGGCTAAAGGTTGTATCAATTTATCATTCACTAGTAGTCGATATAAGCTTTCTACTTTATCTTTGGCAGAATTGGTAGCAGAAAAGGCATTGTAGCCCCTGTTTACTGCATATTTTTCGCCAATAACTAAGGCTTTTTTTAATAATTCAGCTTCGTGTTTTAATTTTTTCATGATCAAATATGGATTGGTGTAAATTAGTCTAACGATGCGATAAAACCTACCGCAAGTCAATTGCTTATCGGCTTTAAAAGTCAATTATCTTCTTGACCAATACTTAACATCTTGATCTGCTAAAAATTGTTCCGCTTGCTTTCCTTGCAGTAAAGCCATGGTCGCTAAAATACCAGCTTGAATACATTGAGGCGCCACAACAGTGATTGATCTTGGCGCATGGCTGATAGGCCAACCTGTTTTGGCATTAAGCACATGTCCATAATGTTGACCATCTTTCTTTAAATAGCGGCGTGAATCACCACTAGTGGCTAAAGCACCTGAGTGAAGTGAAACAATCATATCAGCTGTAGTTTTATCTGCCCTTTCAATATCAGGATGTTCAATGGCTACTTGCCAAGGCATATTATTATGGCGAGATTCAGTAACAGCTAGATCCCCACCTAAATTAACCAATACGGGTACGTTAGTGATTTGTTTGGCTAAAAGTATACTGCGATCTACCGCATATTCTTTTCCTATACCGCCAAAGTCGATTTCCATATTTTTTGCTAAAGTAATGAATTGGCGATCAAATTGAATCTTTCGCCAACCAACAGATTTCAGCACTTGATTAACTTCTGCCTCAGAGGGAATATTATTAGTACAGTCAAATGTCCAGACTTTACGTAAGCAGCCTGAACTAATATCAAAAAGGCCTTCACTTAGTTGATAGCATTGCTCAGCAAAGTTAAGCAACAAAAAGGTTTCTTCATCAATAGCAACACGGTGTCCTGCTTTTTCATTTATCTTGCTACAAACGCTATTGTTATCATAACGATTATATTTGTCTTCAATGCGCCAAACTTCTGTACAGATTTCATTAGCAAGTTTATTAGCCAACCCAATATCCGTTGATTGCACTAGGATTTCACAGGGGCTAGCCATAGCATTGAAGTTAATACTATGGCTGTCTTGACATTGAGATATAGTAAATTGTTTTGTTGTCATTGAACTTGTTTATTTAAAAGCAAATAAAATCATTAAAAAGAATAAGTTACTTGCCCAATAACAGCGTCAACTGTTGGGTATAACTCCAAATCATTTAACACGCCAATTGGCTCACGTCCGCCACCTGTAGGCGTTTGGCGATAATACTCTAGCCTAAAAGAAAGCTCATTTTCACCATTAATCAGTGTGCCGAATTTTAAACCTAAGGTATAAGCTGTCATTTCACCTATTCGGTAATCGGCACTGATATGCTCGATTCCTGTCACATCACTTTTTTGAATAAAAGCTCGGTAAAATTCAGCAGCTGACTGTTGATAAAAACGAGCATGTGGTTGTACATAACTCTCTTTACCCCATAAATCGCCCAATGGTATTCTTAAACGACTATCAATAGTGTGTGAAGCAATATCCCAATCATCCCACATATAGCGGTAAGAAACATCAAGCACATTGGTCTCGAAATGATACATGCTTTGTGCGTAAAGGCTTTGCTTTGCCCTTGAACTCGGGCGTGACTCATAAATATTGTCTTGGGTGATACCATTACTATTAACAACACTCACTATTTTGAAAGGATCAGTCAAATAACCATCAACCATGGAGTAAGAGTAATTAAACTGCATGATCATTCTTCGATTAATAACTTGTGTGAAACCTAATAAAAAATCAGTAGTGGTTTTGGTATCATCACTGCTTAATCTAGTTTGTGAAAAGTTTTCATCCCAGTTGGAATCATTATTATCACCGATGAGCATTGAAGATAATGGCTTGGGGATCCCTCCTTCAGGTGAAAAAGTATCATGAAAGAAACTAAACCCGGCGGAGAATGTTGAATTTTTTCGATCAAAATCAACAGCTAAATTAGCATTTATGCCAAGTGATAAATAATCATATTCCTTTGACAAATGACCGCCAGTACTCAATGTATAATCGGCTGCGATAGGTTGCGTCCATTGTGCATTTAGCTGAACACGTGTATCTTTGAAAGTATCATCAAGTGGTGTGTCATTTTCATTAATTTGATATTGACCATTACCAGATGGTCTAGTGAAAGTTTGTACCGTTGGTTGCGCAACAGCGCCATTAGCAGATGAACCCGTTAATGTATCTATGGTGAGCTTTAAATTTAAAACCTCTTCATCTTCAAAGGTTTTTTGCGCGTTAATAATGGCTTCACCGGCGCTCACTCTGTCGGTTTCACTATAATACAGAAATGCACTGTCAATCTGCCAGCTGTCTTCTTCTGCTGTTTGAGCTTGACTGGAGTGACTTGTTCCAAGTAATGCAGCAGTGGCAACGGTTAATGCGGCCTTGATGTTTTTATTATTGGTTGTAGACTTCATATTTTTACTTTATTAATTGTTAATACTTGCTAGTTAGCTAGCTAGCCTTTATTAATGGCAAAAACTGACTAACATAAAAAGGACGAAATAAATTTTTAATTACAGCCGCAACCGCCACCACCAAAACTTTTACCTCCACTTGATGCTTCTTTTGAAAAGTAGATATGATCATCCAATGCCGAGTCAACAGGTGAAGCATTGAGTGCCATTTCTTTTTTCGCAAGTAAATCTCTCTCCCATGGTTCAACACCAAGATTTGCACAGCCACTAAAGCTAACTACAAGCATGACTAGTAAAGCTGTTTTGATTTTTTGACTGAAACTCATGTTATTTTCCTTTAAGCAGTAACTCTATTTCTGCTTCATATTGATTAATTTTTTTAGTGAAAAAACCTGTATGTGTATATTTAACTTGCCCATATCGATCAATCAACATGCTGCTAGGCATACCTTGAATTGCAAAGTGCTTAGCAATTTTTCCTTTAGAATCATATATTACAGAGAATGATGCTGGGTTTTCTTGCAAAAACTTTTGCGCTAAATCGTAATTTGCATCTAAATTAACACTAATGACTTTAAACCCCTGAGAAGCGTATTCTACCTGAACTTTATTCATCCAAGGAAAGGACTTACGACATGGCACACACCAAGATGCCCAAAAATCAAGATAGATAACCTTGCCGTTATTTTCAGCTAAAGCTTGCTCTAGTTGTTGGCGACTATTAGCCTGCTCATTAGCTGACGCTAAATTCGAAACACTAAATAAAATAAAAACGATAAGGCATTTAACGTGTTGTTGTAACAAAGTAGATATTCCAATATCAGTAAGTAGTTATACTAATTACACCACACATTAGTTTTGTTTTCTTAATAAATTCATAACATTTTCAATTTATATAAGTTCTAGCTATTAACCTTAATTAACAGCCTTATAACTAATTAATTTAAAAATTATTAATATTATTGTTGATTTTTATATTAGAACTGGCAAAGTGTCAGTATGTAATTAGTGCTGTTGCACTAATTCTTCTCACAATTTGACTAACTATTAATTAAAGGAGTAGCGCTTCAATGTGTTCGATCTTTGGTATATTAGATATAAAAACAAGTGCTGATGCACTTCGTCCAAAAGCTTTAGAATATTCTCGTCTTTTACGTCACCGTGGCCCCGACTGGTCAGGCATATACAACAACGAAAACGCCATTTTAGTTCATGAACGTTTAGCTATTGTTGATACCGAGCATGGTGCACAGCCTTTATACAACGAAGATAAAACTAACGTACTCGCCGTTAACGGTGAAATATATAACCACAAAACGTTAGAAAAAGAGCTAACGGTAGATTTTGACTTTCAAACCGCTTCAGATTGTGAGGTTATCTTACCTCTATATAAAGAGCATGGCGTTGATTTTGTTGACAAGTTACAGGGTATGTTTGCCTTTATTCTTTACGATGCCACTAATGACTCTTACTTAATTGCTCGCGATCACATTGGTATTATCCCGCTTTACACTGGCTATGATGCCGATGGTAACTTTTATGTTGCTTCAGAAATGAAAGCATTGATGCCAATTTGTAAAACGGTTGAAGAATTTCCACCAGGACATATTCTAGATAGCCGTGTTGGCGAGTTGCAAAAATATTACAAGCGTAACTGGCATCAGTATGCGGCAATTAAAGACAATACAACTAGCACGACAAAAATTCGTGAGGCATTAGAAGAGTCAGTAAAAAGTCATCTAATGACAGACGTACCTTATGGTGTTTTATTATCTGGTGGTTTAGATTCATCACTGATTTCTGCAATCACACAGAAATTTGCTGCTCGACGCATCGAAGAGAATGATTTAAGTGAAGCATGGTGGCCAAAAGTTCACTCTTTTGCCTGTGGTTTAGAAGGATCGCCTGATTTAGAAGCCGCACAAACAGTTGCTGATAGCATAGGTACCATTCACCATAGTGTAGTATTTACTGAACAAGAAGGTATTGATGCGCTTAAAGAAGTAATCTATCACCTAGAAACTTACGATGTAACTACCATTCGTGCTTCTACCCCTATGTACTTAATGGCAAGAAAAATTAAAGCCATGGGTATTAAAATGGTACTTTCTGGTGAAGGTGCAGATGAAATATTTGGTGGTTATTTGTATTTCCACAAAGCGCCAAACGCACAAGAGTTTCATGAAGAGTTAAACCGTAAGCTAGACCGTTTGCATAAATTTGATTGCTTACGTGCTAATAAATCAATGTCTGCATGGGGTATCGAAGCACGCGTACCTTTCTTAGATAAAAACTTTATGGATGTTGCGATGCGCATCAACCCAGAAGATAAGATGTGTGGCAATGGAAAAATGGAAAAAGCAATTTTACGTGAGTCTTTTGAAGGCTACCTGCCTAAAGAAATTTTATGGCGTCAAAAAGAGCAATTTTCAGATGGTGTTGGCTACTCATGGATTGATGGTTTAAAAGACTATGTAGAATCACAAGTTACTGATCAGCAATTAGAAAGTGCAGCGTATAAATTCCCGGTAAATACACCAGACAGCAAAGAAGCTTACTTCTACCGCTGTGTATTTGAAGAGAAATACCCACTAGCTACCGCTGCTGATTGTGTTATTGGTGGTAAGTCTGTTGCTTGTTCTACTCAAGAAGCGTTAGCTTGGGATGAAAGTTTTAAAGACAATGCCGATCCTTCGGGTCGTGCCGTATTAAGCGTTCATAACGAAAGTTATTAAGTTTAGCTTATTGTTTTTCTTAACTAATTTTGCAACTGGCTTAAATGAAAATGCGGTGTTACTAAAAAGTAGCACCGCATTTTTGTATGCATATTACTAATAAAATAATAAAAACGAATTATAAACCTTTAATTATTTCTTTTACCAAAGGTGGACCTTGATAAATAAAGCCAGTATATACTTGCACTAAGCTTGCTCCGGCCGCTAGTTTCTCATTAGCATCTTTACTAGATGAAATACCACCGACACCAATAATAGGTAATTTGTTGTCTAGTGCTTTTGATAACAATTTGATCACAGTGGTACTTTTATCTTTTACTGGTGTACCGCTTAATCCACCCTGCTCTGCGCCATGCTCTAACCCTTCAACACCTTCACGCGATAAGGTAGTATTGGTAGCAATCACACCATCAATATTATTATCTATTAAACATTGGGCAATAGATGATACTTCTTCTTCATTTAAGTCAGGGGCAATTTTTACCGCAATTGGCACATACTTATGATACTGCTTAGCTAACTCTTGTTGTTCAGCTTTAAGCGCTGATAACAGTTCATTAAGTGCATCACCATATTGCAAAGAACGTAAACCTGGAGTATTGGGTGAAGATATATTTACCGTAATATAAGTCGCAAAATCATAGACCTTACGCATACAGTGAATGTAATCATCTTTAGCATTTTCTTCTGGGGTATCTTTATTTTTGCCTATGTTGATACCTAAAACACCTTTGAATTTAGCTGCACGAACTTTAGAAACTAAGTAGTCAACACCTTTATTATTAAAGCCCATACGGTTAATAATTGCATTGGCCTCGGGCAACCTGAATATTCTTGGCTTATCATTGCCCGGTTGTGGGCGTGGTGTTACGGTACCAACCTCAACAAAGCCAAAGCCCATTGCTGCAAACGCATCAACACATTCACCATTTTTATCTAACCCTGCAGCTAACCCAACAGGGTTTGGAAAATCAATACCCATAACATTTACAGGTTTGTCACTTACACTCTGTTTGTAAAAACAACTTAATGGCGTAGCGCCTGTAGTTTTTAAACCCTGTATGGTTAATTCATGGATAGTTTCAGCGTCAAACTGAAATAATACTTTACGAATGGCTGAATAGAACATAGTGCCTCTGATTAATAAAAGATTAGACGCAAGAAAAAAAATTCCCGCTTAACTTAACAAGTTAGGCGGGAATTTTAACAGTTAACTAATCTTTTATAAATTGCTTTTAGTGGTTAAAAGCAAATCAGGTATATTATTTTTCTTTAATCAAACGTTGGCAGTTTAAGCTAAGCAGCATTAGTTCACGTAATGCAACTGAGAACTTAGCAAACTCATGAGTTTGACCTGCTTTAAAGTCAGCTAAAATGCTTTTCCAACGCTCAAGTGGCTGAGCATTAGTTTCAACCCAAGCGTCTAACATTTTATCAAGATCTTTTGCGTTAGCTTCACAGTCACAGCGCAATACTACTGATGTTAGTGAACGTTGTTGCCAATCAAGCTCCTCTCTAAACGATGCTCTAGCAAGTGCTTGCCAATGATTCCCAACAGCTTGACGAGTAATTTGATCTAAGAACCAGTGCAGCTCTAAACGAACACCAAGTTTAAAGTACAAGCTAGCCACCAACTCAACATCACGTCCGTCTTCTTCAACAATTTCAGCAATATCTAAAGCTGAGAAAATTGTGCTAAGTTGCGAAATGCGCTTAGCAACTGTTTTTGGTACACCTGCAGTAGTTAAATCACTCTCAACACGTTGAAGTTGTGCAACTTCATCTTCGATAATAAGACTATTAAGCTTTTTAGCCATAACCGTAAAAGTTGGTTGGTATAAAGCAATTGATTGCTCAATATTTAATGACTTATTGCGATGACGTAAGAACCAGCGAGTTGCTCTTCGAACCGTACGACGATATTGAAATAACATTTCAGTTTGAATAGCAGTAGAAATTTTATTATTTAAAACTTCAATTTTTTGCCAAAATTCTTCTAATTCAAAAATTGCACAAGCCATGGTGTAACTGTTGGCGATTTCAACAACGGTTGCTCCCGTTTCTTCCTGCATGCGATTAACAAAATTAAAGCCCATGTCATTACCAATTTTATTGGCCAATTTAGTAGCGATAATTTCTGCACGCAGTGGATGCTGCTGCATTTGAGCTTGATACTTATCTCTTAGCTGCTCTGGGAAAGAACCAATCAGTAGTCGATCGTAATACGGGTTATCGGTAATTTCAGCATCAACTAAGTCTTCTTTTAGTACCATTTTGCTATAGGCAAGTAATACAGAAAGCTCAGGTCTTGTTAAACCATTACCTTTTGATATTCTTTCAGCAATTTCTTCATCATCAGGAATAAACTCCAACGCTCTATCAAGCTTACCTGTGCGTTCTAGTTCGTGAATAAAGCGAACTTGCTCTTTTAACTGATTAACACCACGCATAGCAGTAATAGATAAAGAGTGAGTTTGACGATAACAATCTTCAATAACAATATCGGCTACTTCATCTGTCATATCGTAAAGTAGTTTATTACGTTGTTTAACCGTTAAGTCACCACTTTGCACTAGACCATTAAGCAGTATCTTAATATTAACTTCGTTATCTGAACAATCTACACCACCAGCATTATCAACAGCATCAGTGTTAATACGGCCACCGTTAGCGGCGAATTCGATTCTACCTAATTGTGTTAAACCTAAATTACCACCCTCACCCACTATTTTAGCTTGTAGTTCACAACCATTGATTCGCAGTGAATCATTAGCTCTGTCACCAACTTCTAAGTGAGTTTCTTTACTACCTTTAACGTAAGTACCAATGCCGCCATTCCATAGTAGATCAACTTTCATTTTTAAAATGGCTTGAATAAGATCATTCGGCGACATACTTTGCTTTTGCGTGCCGATCATTTTCTTAATCTGAGGCGTTAATTTAATAGACTTAACATGGCGGCTGAAAATACCACCACCTTCAGAGATTAACTCTTTATTATAATCTTCCCAGCTACAGCCCGGTAAATTAAACAAGCGTTCACGTTCAGGATAAGTTTTCGCTGAATCAGGTGTTGGATCAATAAAGATATGCATATGGTTAAATGCAGCTTGCAGACAAATATGCTTGGAAAGTAGCATACCATTACCAAAAACATCACCAGCCATATCGCCCACAGCGATACAGGTAAAGTCTGTAGTTTGGCAATCTATGTCCATTTCTCTAAAGTGACGTTTTACCGACTCCCATGCACCTTTAGCCGTGATACCCATAGCTTTATGGTCGTAACCAACACTACCACCAGAAGCAAATGCATCACCTAACCAGAAGTTATATTCATCAGATATGCCATTTGCAATATCTGAGAAGGTTGCAGTGCCTTTATCGGCAGCAACAACTAAATAAGCATCATCTTCATCAAGTCTAACAACATCAACAGGTGGTACAATTTCACCATTAACAATATTGTCTGTGATATCTAACAACGCACGGATAAAGGTACGGTAACATTCTTTACCCGCTTCAAAGATTTCTTGGCGAGAACCATTAGGTAGTTGTTTACAAACAAAACCACCTTTTGCACCTACAGGAACAATCACAGTATTTTTAACTTGTTGCGCTTTAACTAAACCAAGTACTTCAGTTCTGAAATCTTCACGTCTGTCTGACCAACGCAAACCACCACGGGCAACTTTACCACCACGAAGATGAACACCTTCCACTTGTGGTGAATACACAAAAATTTCAAATTTTGGTACAGGTAAAGGCATTTCACTAATGCGCTCTGGTACAATTTTAAATGAAATATAAGGCTTGTCGCCCATTAACTTGTCAACTTGGAAATAGTTGGTACGAATGGTTGCTAAGATCATTTCGACAAAACGGCGAATGATACGGTCATCATCTAAATTAGCAACATTATCTAGTGAGCTTTCTATTTCATCTAACAACTTAGTTTGTGCTTTTTCTTTGGCACTTTCTGTCGACTTATTATTTGGATCAAAGCGTGAAACAAATAGTTTTATTAGCAATTCAGCAATAGCTGGATATGCTGCAAAGGTATCTTCGATATAACTTTGACTAAAACGTCCGCCTATTTGACGTTCATATTTAGCGTAAGCACGTAAAATAGACACTCGACGCCCTTCAAGCCCAGCACCTAATATTAATCGGTTAAAACCATCATCTTCCAGCTCACCCTGCCAAACTTTGGCAAAGGCGTCTTGGAAAAGTGTCCGAACTTTATAAACGTCAAAGTCACTATCACCTGTGATTAACATAGAAAAATCAAGGATCCAGAACATTTCACCATCTGCACTTTTGATAGCGTAAGGGCTTTCACCAATGACACGCAGACCAAAATTTTCTAACATAGGCAAAACATCGGATAGGTGAATTGGATCACCTTTATGGAAAAGTTTTAACTTAACAAAACGACTTCCCGCTTTTTCTTCAACTGGTTGATAGAAAAGCATTTCAATGTTATCTGAAAAACTTACACGCTCTAACTTTTCGATATCAACAATGGCAGAGCCTGGTAAAACTGCATCTTTATAAGCTTGTGGGAAGGAGGCATATTTACGGCTCAAGGCCTTAGCTGCGGCTTCACCACGATTTGATGATAAAGCACTTACAAGTTTATCGTCCCAATTACGAGCCGCTTCATTTAAATTCTTTTCAATTTCTTTCACGTTAATATCTGCTTTTGTTGAGTTAACCCTAACAATATAATGTGTTCTTGCTTGTACCGACTCAGAGAAGTAAGTGGTAAATTCTACTTCTTCATCGGTACCAAATGCTTCTTGTAACAATCGCTGTGTTTCAATACGCAATTTAGTGTTATAGCGTTCTCTGGGCACATATACCATACATGAGTAGAAGCGATCAAAGGAATCACGTCTTACAAATAAGCCTGAGTAGTCTCGTTCTTGCATTTGCAAAATACCCATAACATTTTGCAATAATTCATCAACGCTGGATTGAAGAATTTCATCTCGTGGATAAGTCTCAAGAATATTGATAAGTGTTTTATAGGCATGTGTCCCAACGGCAAAACCAGAGGCTTCACATACTTCTTTTACCTTAGTTTTAATTAAAGGTAAGTTTAATGCGCTATTGGTATAGTATGCTGAACCAAATAAACCAATGAAGCGTTCTTCGCCAACAACATTACCCTTGTCATCAAAACGCTTAACGCCGATATAATCTAAATGAGCTGGTCTGTGCACTCTTGAACGGGAATTAGTTTTCGTCAAAATTAAATGATTATCACCCAACGCAACTTCGCGGCCTGATTCATTTAATGTTGAAATAAAGCGACTTTTAGTACCACTAGAGTTTTTCATTAACCCTAAGCTTGATTCCATATTGGCTTCAAGCTTAATATCCCCTTGAACTGCCTGTACATCATAAGAACGATAGCCCATTAAAGTGAAATTATTTTCAGCTAACCACTCTAAAAACTCTACTGTTGTTTCTTTCGCTGCCTTAGTTCCAGGTAGTTTTGCTTTTTTAACATCGTCAATGACAAGGTTTAGCTGGCTCAACATCGGTTGCCAATCAGTAACCGTTAAAGATATATCTTCAACCACACTTAACAATTCATCTTTAATATCTTTTAATTCTTGCTCAGTTGATTGGCGGTCAATCTCAATGAAAAATATTGTTTCTTGAGAAGTCGCTTTGATGGTACTTTCTACTGCAGAAGTTAACTGAGTGATTTGTTGGTTTTTGTCACGAGTTAACTTTAATGGCGAATTCAACATTAAATGTGGTGACAGCCCCAATCGGTTTAATGCTATGCGGATGGAGTCAACCAAAAATGGCATATCTTTTACAATAACTTCAATAACAGTATGGCTTGATTTCCAGCCATTTTTACTTACTGAAGGGTTGAAGACATGAATAACTGGCGCATCATCAGTGTGTTCATTTAATGAACTCCAAAGACTTAATGTGGCTCCATACATATCGCTATCATTGCGATTTGCAAGGTCAAGGGAGGAAATATTGCTATAAAGTAAGTCTGCAAACTGCGTGACTAATTCAGCTGACTCTTGAGGGACTTTTTGCTTAATTAGTTGTGCTACGTTTTTTAATATCACAGAGGGGGAACCGTTCACTAACGCCATGGGTTTTCCTTTTGCTTATTTTAAAGTCAAGAATAAAATCAAAAGTTTCAAACTAAAATTTAAAAAAATTGTAATAATTGGGTTTTTTTGTTGTTTAAAAAGCCATCAAATCGATGCGAAAACGTCAGTTGACAATGAGTTTTCCTGATGTTAGTGCAAGCGAATATAAAAACTTTTATAGTATAGTACAGATTTTATGAGTAAATTTAGGCGATTGCGAGTGTTTTTTCTTATTTAATACGAACGATTTTGTAGTAAAAAACAGCTTTTTTTTGTGTTTATGCAGTTAAGCTAAATAACTACAGCTTATTTTCACTATTTTGTGCGTAACTATGCAGTTTTGATCACAAATATTTTTTTAAGCTTTCTGTAGTCTAGATCAAAAATTTTACTCATTTGAAGCGTTAATAGTATTCTTTCTAGAATAAGCAACTTGTTCTTGTCCAATACTGCTCAATCCTTCAAATTTAATTAGTGAAAATATGACAAAATTAGCACTATTTTAAATAGACAAAAAAAATCCCCGTATTAATACGAGGATTTAAAAATTATTATTTAGCAGTTAATCTAAAATAGCTTCAATAATTAAAGTGGCTATTACTTTTTAGATTTGCTCGGCCATAAAAATGCAGACAAGGCTGGCAGAACAATCACAGCTGCTAGCATATTAACCAAGAACATAAAGGTTAATAGTACCCCCATATCTACTTGGAATTTCAAATCTGAGAAGAACCAAGTAGAAACACCAATTGCTAGCGTTACACCTGTTATTAAAACTGCACTACCACGCTCTTTTAATGCAGCAAGGTATGCATCATGAACACTTGCACCTTCTTTAAGCATCGCACTCATGGTTGATAAAATATAAATACCATAATCAACACCAATACCAACACCTAAAGCGATAACTGGCAGCGTTGAAACCGTTAAACCAATATCTAATACTGTCATCAACCACTGAGCTAAAGTTGAAACAACATAAAGCGGTAATACAACAACAACAGTTGCACGCACACTTCTAAAACTAATTAAACAAAGTAGAATAACCGCACCATAAACATAAATCATCATAGGCAGTTGTGCTTCTGCAACCGCTTCGTTGGTTGCTGCCATGACACCAACAGGTCCTGAGGCAAGCTTAAACTGTAATTGTGGATTACCTAATTCAGCAGAAGCAAGTTTAACTTCTTCAATAACTCTGTCGATAGTTTCAGCTTTATGATCTTGTAAGAAAAGAATGACTGGCATAACACTACAGTCACTATTCAAAAGGCCACTAGATGAAGGAACACGAGCAATTGATTGAACTAATGTTTGCTGATTACGAGGAATGACGCGCCAGTTTGGATTACCTTCGTTATAGCCTGCGTTTACAATTTTAGATATTGAAGACAAGCTAATTGCTGATTGAACCCCTGGTACATTTTCCATACGCCATTGGAAGCGATCAATGGTATTCATTGTATCGTAATAAGTACATGCATCCGGTGTAGATTCAATAATCACAGACATGTAATCAACGCTAATCGCATATTTATTGGTGATTAAAAACGTATCTTGGTTATACCTTGAAGATTCATGAAGTGCTGGTGCACCCGCATGAAGCTCACCAATTTTTAAGTTTTGGGAATTAAATAAACCTAAACAATATAAAACTACAGTGATCGTTAGAATAATGATGGCAGGTCGTTTTGTGGCAAAGTTTGCCATAAATCGCCAAATAACACTTTCGTCATCAATATTACCTGCATGATTCTTTCTGTCTTTTGGAGTTACTGTTAAATATGAAACAAGTAAAGGCAATAAGATTAAGTTAGTTAAAATAATCATTGCAACACCTAAAGAAGCGGTGATTGCAAGTTCACGGATAATACCGATATCAATAGATAACAAAGTCATAAAACCAACGGTGTCAGATAGCAAGGCTATGCCACCAGGTATTAATAGAGCTCTAAAGCTTTCTTGTGCTGCAGCTTGAGAACTCAAACCTAAACTCACTTGCTTAACAACTGAATTTATCATCTGTACACCATGGCTCACACCAATAGCAAAGACAAGGAAAGGAACTAATATCGACATTGGGTCTAAGCCGAAACCTAATGTCGATAACATGCCCATTTGCCAGATTACCGCCACTAAAGAACAAAATATGGGTAAAATGGTTAAACTAATTGAGTGACAGAAGAAGAAAACCATTATGGCTGTTATTGCGATAGCTATAGCGAAGAATAACACAACACCTTTAGCACCTTCAGCCACGTCGCCAACCATTTTAGCAAAGCCGATAACATGTACAGAAATATTGCCCTGTTCATACTTGGCTCTTACTTGTTGCTCAAGTTGGTCTGCAATTTTTAAAGTATCAAGTTTCTCACCCGTTTCTGGATTAAAGTCTAATAAAGACGCTTTCACCATAGCACAGCTATAGTCATCAGAAACAATGCTACCGACGATACCTGCTTTTTCAATATTCCCTTTTACTACTGCTAAACCTTGTTCATTGGGCTGAAAATCAGCAGGTATAACAGGGCCTCCAGCAAAACCATCTTCAACGACCTCAACAAAACGAGTACTAGGAGAAAAGACAGATTTAACTTGAATACGGTCAACACCAGGTATGAAAAATAGTTGATCGTGTACGCCTTTTAAAGCATCAAAAAATTCAGGGTTAAAAATATCACCATCTTTATTACACACTGAAATTAAAATATTATTTGCACCACCAAAGTTTGCTCGGTGTTTCAAATAAGTTTTCATGTAACTATGATTTAATGGAATATTTTTTGTAAACGAAGCATCCAACTTAATGTTTGTTGCCTGATATAATAAAAAAGCGCTGGCCAATGCAAAAAGCATAAGTACAAAAGTCTTATGACGGAAAAGACCAACTTCTAAACGGTTTGCTAAGGTAATTTTCATAAAATTCTATAATCCAAATTTATTCTTATATCGTCACTGTTTATTATAAAGATAAGGTTTTAATGCCAACATCAGAAACAACAATGAGCTTTCCATTAAACCAAACACCTGCGATTAATGCCTTACCATCTTTTTGTGTGCGTATTTGATAGCTTAAACCATCATCAGAACTTTCAAGTAAAACACCATTATTAGCTAACATGAAAATTCTATCATCGTCAGCAAGGACAATATCATTAATTAATGCTGTCGTACCCGTTGCCTGTTCCTGCCAAGGTGTGCCGTTGCGCAAACTTCTAAAAACATGACCTCGTAAACCTGAAACTAATAAATTTCCCTGTCTTGTACGAGCCAAATCAAAAAAAGAACCTTGATAAATTTCATCAAATGGTTGCCAGTTATTACCAAAATCATTACTTTTTGCGATCAATCCTATTTCACCAACCATGTAAAGGGTTCTGCCATCAACCACTAAACGATTAAAGTGGGGTAAGATTGACGAGGCTTCATCTAAATAGGCTTCTTCATCTTCTTGTTTTAATTCAGCTAAGTAGTCTGCATCATCAGGTAATAAAAACTCATCATGAAATTCATTTAGCCAAGTTTTCCCACCATCAATGGTACGGAAAAACATACCATAGGCACCAATGGCAATACCTTCTAAAGGCGATTTAAAAACAACATCTAGCAGTGGTTTCTCTAACTCAGGTTTATACTGTTGTACTTGCCATGTTAGACCAGCATCTTTGGTATTTAAAATAGTTGCATCATGCCCGACTGCCCAACCTAAATTTGCATTATAAAAATATACACTGGTTAACGTTGCTTGCAGTGGCACATCGGCCTGCTGCCAATTTTCTCCATCAGTGGACAATAAAATGTGACCATGCTCACCAACAGCAATTAATTTTTCTTGAGCCACGCTAGCAATATCTAATAACAAAGATTTACTTGCTAATGGGGCTTTAACGGCAGGAGTTAAAGAAGATAGGTTCGCAGCAATACTTGAATGAGTAATCACACTCAAAAGTAAAAGGCTACATAAACTTGAAGAAATGAAACGCATGTTGGAAGCTCTTATTACAATAAAAAAAGAAATATATTAAAAAAAAATATTTACTATCAAACAAATAAATAGAGAGTGATGATAATAAAAACGGCTGACAGAGTCAGCCGTTTAAAGTTGAAAAGATACTATCTTCTCCCTTCACGTCTTAATGCGGAAGGAGTAAAACTTTTCTCTTTTAACTTAGCTGAGAAGTCATACATCTTAGCTTCATTATCTAAGCCCATCGCAATATAACGACGCGATTGGAAGTCATGATAAACTTCAAGCGTTGACCATTGTGTCGGCACTTCATAGTAGTTTAAGCCATGAGCTACAGCCACTCGATATAGTTCATCACGGTTATCATAAATATCTGACACAGCTACCTGCCAGCTATCTTCATCTATGTAGAATACACGTTTTTTATACGTGTGGCGTGTATTGTCTTTCAAGTTAGCTTCAACTACCCAAACTCTGTGTTTTTCATAACGAACTAAATCAGGGTTAATATGGCCTGGTTGAATGATATCATCATACTTTACTTTATCACTATGTAAACGGTAATCATTATATGGAATTAATAACTCTTGTTTACCCTTAAGTGTCCAGGTATAACGATTTGGAGCACCGTTATACATATCAAAGTCATCTGTTAAGCGTAAACCATCTGAAGCACTGCCAGGTGCATCATAGGCAACATTTGGTGCACGACGCACACGACGCTGACCTGTATTGTATGTCCACGCTTGACGAGGTGTTTTAATTTGATCCATAGTTTCATGAACCAGTAAAGCTGTACCAGCTAGACGCGCAGGCTCTGTTACTTTTTGCTTAAATTTAAACAGAATATTTGTGCCTTCTAACTCAGCAGGAGTAGTTCCTTTAACACCGTATGGAATAAGTAAACGGTCGTCAAAGCCTACGTATGTATAGTCACCACTGGCTGTTGGCGCCGCTTGACCACCTTGACGAACTATACCTTCGCCACGATAGCGAAGAATATGGTTCCATATGGCTTCTAAACCATTTTCAGGCATCGGGAAAGGAATACCAATTGACGCATTTTTAATACCATTACCACCTTCTACTAGTTCTGCACGAGTAGAGTTTGTTTTTACCGCCTGATAAACATGTTCAGGATAAGATGCACTACGTCTTGTTTGATAAACATCCATTTTGAAAGTATCAGGGTAAGTAGCAAATAATTTCAATTGACCTGGCGTTAATAAGTCTTTGTAATCTGCAACATTTTTTGAGGTGATTGTATACTGTACTTTATCATTTGGATAGGGATCTAAATGGTGTTGACCAGCTTCATAACCAGCTGGTGCTTTAGTAATACCACCTGTCCACTCAGGAATTGAACCGTCTTTGTTTGCAGCTTTTACCGCACCCAATGGGGTTAACTCGTTACCTAACTTCGCTGCATCTGCAGCTGATATTTTTGCACTTACATTAGTAGAAGCAAGTGCCATAGAAACCGCTAAAGATAAGAAAGCGCCTTTTTTAAAGGTATGGGTTTTCATAGTTGTGCCTTATATTAAATTGAGTACTTAATGCTAATAGATGCATAATCATGATCTTCCATTTTGTTGGTTGTACCAACGCCATCGAAGAAACTGTTATAGTTTATTTGTGCAGACCAACGGCTTTGGTAATCAAATGTGATACCAAGTGCTACTGATTTTCTGTCTTCAACAAATAGGAATAATGGGTCAGGTGTAATACCTTTAACATCATGAGAGAATACAACTCGCGGAGATACGTTTATACCTGCAAACACATCGTTATAATCAAGTTTAACTAGTGCTTTATAGCCCCAAGCAAATTCTGTTGGGAATGGATTAGCCTCAGTACCACCTTGTAGATCAAGCATTAAACCAGAAGTACTACCACTTCTTGCCCCACCTGGACCATTTAACCGCAATACATCTTCATCAGGCATATCATTAATATTGATACCGCCAATTTCAATTAAACCAGTTAATTGACTTGCGCCTAACATTGGACCAAATAGTTGAGTCAATGTTACTTGCGCTTGAACAGTGTCAGATAAAATATAACCGTCAGCTGTTACACCTGAACCAAAAGGGTTACCTGTAGCAGGGTTAATTAATTGTGATATACCATCATAAGCCTCAGCACCAGCAAGAGCTGCATTACCCGATAAGGCAGCATTAGCTAATTGTTGCGGCATAGCGGCAAAAAGTAACTCAACATCATCAATTTGTAATGGTTCATCTTGACGATAACTAATTTCACCTGCAACCGCTGTAGTACCAATAGTAGTGTTAAAGCTTAACGCATACATTTTGATATCTTCAGGGTATTGTAATTTCACTTGTGAAAAAGCTGAAAGGTTGTCGTAAATATTCTCAGCTGTTGCCGTGTTTCCGGCTAGATACATTAAGTCATTGCTAATTGACTCAACTGAGAAATCCGCAGTTAAACCAGCAAAAATAGGTCTACGGCTATGATAGTTGACATAATAAAGGCTTAGCTCTGTATCATTTAGTTCTGGCAAATACCAAGAAAAACGTAAACCATATTGGCCGCCGTCTTCAGGTTGCCATTCAGCAGACTCACCTGGCGATCTTAAGGTAATTTTTGTTGGGTAAGCTAAATATGCTGCACCTGCCGCAGCCATTGTCGCAGGATCACCAGAGCGCATCATGCCACCAATCTGATTTAAGCCCGCAACTAATGTTGTTACGTCAATATCTGGATTACCAGTAAAGCCTAGTTGAACATTGTTGTTATTACCGCCGTCACCGGCAAAATCGTTGGTTGAGAAATAACTACCCGGCGGTGGTAAAACTGTTTTTTCCCATGAATATTGATAGAAAGCTTCAATATTAAAATTTTCAGTAATACCTAATGATGCCCAAACAGCGCCAAAAGGAATGAAAGCTTCTTTTAATTCTGCGCCAGGAGCTCTTAAACGAGCGATATCTACTGGGTTAATTTCACTTACGCCGTGACTAATTAGAGTACTTTCACCCCAGCTGATAACTTGTTGGCCAAGACGAACAGAAAAAGGCATATCACCGAGATCAAAATCACCGTATAAGTACGCATCAAGAAGACGGATATCAGTACAAACTTGTTTTTTAGCTTCGCTATCATCACATGGATCATTTATTTGACCACTGATTTGGTTAGTCCAATCACGATCACTATCCATCATAGCAAAATCGTAATAATACATACCACGAACAAAAACACCGATATTGTCATAGCGAATATCTAGTTCATGGCTGCCTTTAAACATTTGAGAGAAAGACTCACCGGCATCATAGTTTAGGTTGCCATTATCACCATTATTTGAAAAACCACCTGCACCTTGCCAAATTGTATATTTAGTAGGGTTAGCATTAAACACAGCATTGTAATTACTAAAATCAAAGCCGTTATTTATATTATTAGATTTACCAATATTATCATTCCAATTGCGATCTTCTGTTCGCCAACTAGAACCAACACTAAATGTAGAGTCGAAGCTTACCTCAACATCGCCAAACTCCCATCTTGCGGCTTGAGAGCTTAAGCTTGTTGTTAATAAGGTCATGGAAAGTGCAGCAGCAACACCTAGTGCGATAGGTTTTTTACTAAAACTGCGCGAGCTATTTTTCATTTGTTTTCTCCCCAGTAGCGGTTCAAGTCACATTGAGCGGATAATTATTAATTCTCTTGCTTTTAGATGTGGCTTAACATCGTTATTATTTTTTATTTCTCTACAGATGTAGATTAAACAATAATTGCATCATTTTACCTAACTGGCAAGCGTAAAAAACAATAGTTAAGCCGCTGTATTTTAATGACTTGCATTTAATATAAACACTTAAAAACATCTCTGTTTAAAACTAGCGTTTAAAACTAAAAAAAGCAAAATTAATTTATTTGCACTAAGTTAATGAAATAACACTTGTTTAGGGCAAAAACAAAGAATGAATTAAAGTAAGGATGGTCTGACCACTGTTTAAAGCAATTACTCTAAAGCTATAATTACTTTAAAATTTATTTAACTTTGGTTAGCGATAAAAATTTATTATTTTCACTATGCAAGCAAAAATTGCCGTTAATTCCATCAGAATGCAGAAAAGGACGTAAGTGCATTGCAGGAAAATTGAGCCTAACACCTTGATGGCTGGTGACAACAATTGTTTGAGCTTTACCTTGGTAGTAGGGTAAGAACTCCTCTGGGCTCATTCTTAAAGAAAAGTAATATTTCATTGTGGTATTTAAATAACGTGAATAAATATGCTTGCTCAAAAAAGATAGCAAGCATATTTGATGAAACTATTTTACGACAAAGCAGCGTCTAGTTTTTCTTGCAGATCTTTACTCAACTTAGGCAAAGTATTTAGCTTTTGCAACTCAGCTTTCATCAATCCCTGTGTTTTACCATCGAAACTTTTAAATTGAATTAACGGTGTTAACAGCCTTGAAGCCACTTGTGGGTTAATGTCATTTAGTTTAGCAATATTATCAGCTAAAAACTGGTAACCCTGCCCTGTTTTACAATGAAAGTACCTAGGATTACTCATGGCAAAAGCACCTAATAAAGCACGTGCTCTATTGGGGTTTTTCAAACTAAAACTGTCGTGGTTAATAAGTTTATCTAGTTGTAAGAAGATATCGTCATTGTTTGCACTAGCGCTAAGAGAAAACCACTTATCCATGACAAGCGGTGTGGCATGCCATTGTTGCTCAAATTGTGACATGTGTTCAACAAAACTTGATTGATTATTTTTAGCTCCACAACTGAGTGCTGCTAATGTATCTGTCATGTTATCGGCATTTAAAAACTGTTGTGTTATTAAACTTTCATGGTTCGCTAATGTGGCTAAATAAAACAAACAAATATTTTTTAATGCTCTGTTGGCTGTTAACTCAGCTTCTGACAAACCACCTTGCTCTATAATATCTTGACAAGCTTTAAATCGCGTTAATAGCGCTTTTTCAAGTGTTTGTGCAATTGATTTTGTCAGCAATTTTATCGCGTTAACTAATGCTATAGGATCGACGTGCTCGATAGAGTCTGCGGCTTCATCAAAACTAGGCAATGTTAATTGCTCGGCAATAAGTGCAGCATCATCATTTGACGATAACATGTCAGAAAAACAGGTTAGTAATTGCTGAGGTATTTTAAATTCAGCATCTAAGGTTAATGAGATAATAGTAGACATTAATAATTTCTGCCCTGCATCCCAGCGACAAAAACTGTTTGATGCCTGAGAGATGAGCGTTAACAAACTGTCTTCATCTTGAGCAAAATGTACTTTTACCGGTGCTGTAAAATCAGCTAATAATGCCAGTGTTGGCTTAGTGCTAAAACCTGAAAACTGCCAACTTTGCGTACTTTCTGTTAACTCAAGTAAATGAACTTGGTTTGTTTGGTTTTCATTCTTGCTGGCTTTACTATCGTTGATCTTACTATTACCGATCAATTCTATTTTGACGGGAATATGCAGTGATTGAGGTGCAGGCTGATTTTCAGTAATTGGCAGTTGTTGAGCCAAAGTTAAATGGTATACACCGGTATTTTCGTCATAACTTTCCGTTACCCTAATTGAAGGCGTTCCTGAGTGACTATACCATAATTTAAATTGCGTTAAATCTTTGCCTGTAGCATCACTCATGGCATTAACGAAATCATCACAGGTAACAGCCATGCCATCAAAGCGCTCAAAGTATAAATCCATCCCCGCTCTAAAGCCTGATTCACCTAATAAAGTGTGTAACATACGAATAACTTCAGAGCCTTTTTCATAGACGGTTAAAGTATAAAAGTTATTCATCTCGAGTACTTTTTCAGGTCTTATCGGATGCGACATTGGCCCAGCATCTTCGGCAAACTGTTGAGAGCGTAACAATCTAACATTCTGTATTCGTGTAACAGCGCTTGAATGCATATCAGCACTAAACTGCTGATCACGAAAAACCGTTAGCCCTTCTTTTAAACTTAGCTGGAACCAATCACGGCAAGTAACTCGGTTACCTGTCCAGTTATGAAAATATTCATGGGCAATGACGGCTTCAATATTAAAATAGTCCGTATCTGTTGCTGAGGCTTTATCTGCTAACACATATTTACTATTAAAAACATTTAGACCTTTATTTTCCATAGCTCCCATATTGAAAAAATCTACAGCGACAATCATATAGATATCAAGGTCGTATTCTAAGCCAAAGGTCTGTTCATCCCATTGCATTGATTTTTTTAATGACGTCATGGCATGTTCAGCTTTAGACAAATTCCCTTTATCAACAAAAATCTCTAGTGCGACATCTTTGCCTGATGAGGTCACATAGTTATCTGTCATTAAATCAAAATCCCCTGCCACCAAAGCAAACAGGTAGCAAGGCTTAGGGAATGGGTCGTGCCATTTCACAAAGTGTTGATTATTCGCCAAGTCACCCTGCTCAATTTTATTACCGTTAGATAATAAGTAAGGATATAGAGTTTTATCAGCGATAACCTTAGTGGTAAATGTTGCCATGACATCAGGTCTGTCTAAATAATAACTTATCCGACGAAACCCTTCTGCCTCACATTGAGTGCAAAATGCATCACCCGATTTAAACAATCCTTCTAAAGAGGTATTTTCTACAGGGTTTACTTCTGTCACGATAGTTAAGCTGAAAACATTTTTATCCGTAGGAATTGTTAATGTTTGTTCGCTAAGCTGATACTGATGACTAGGTAAGGTCACACCATCAATGGCAACACTTAACAAGGTTAACTGTTCGCCATCTAACGTGAGTGGCTCTTGATGCTCTCCTTGACGAAGGATAGACAACTCACTGGTCACATGGGTATGTGTGTCGTGTAAGTTCACTGTTAAATCAACAGTTTCAATACTAAAATTTGCTTTACGGTAATCAGCTAAAAAACGGGAGGCGCTCATAAAAATTCCTGATAAAAATGAGAAAATATGAATTAAATCTATACTTACATTATATTTTGCATAGTAGATTCTTAACAACCTCAACTTTAAGCAAACAATGACGTTTCTTATATCAAGTTGAGGCTAAATAGATTTAAGGTTAATCGTTCAATTTATTAATTTTATAGCCTGTATAAGCATATATTACTGCGATAACAGGGTTTATTAAATTAAAGAAACAATAAAAAATGTAATCATATGAGGTAAGAGCCAATGCTCCAAACATAAAGGCACCACAGGTGTTCCAAGGGATAAGTGGAGAAGTTATTGTCCCTGAATCTTCTAGTGTTCTACTTAATACCGTTGGGTGTAAACCTCGACGATGAAATTCTTCTTTAAACATTCTACCCGGCATCACAATGGCCATATACTGGTCAGCGGTTACTAGGTTAGTACCAATACACGTCACTATAGTGCTACTAATTAAACTACCTATTGATTTTGCCGTTTTTAAAATAGACTCTACAAATTTCGCTAACATACCAAGGTGTTCTAATACCGCCCCAAAACTTAAAGCACACATAACTAGCCAAATGGTATTTAGCATACTTGACATACCGCCTCGGCTTAGCAACTCATCAATTTCTTTGTTGCCGGTACTAACAACAACACCATCAAAGAAAGCGGTCCAAATAACGGTGATAAAGGCAGTTGAACTTGATATGCCCTCTTTGGCCATATTCATGATGAGTTCTTGCTGAAAAAGCCCAGACCAAATAGCACCAATAATGGCACCTATGGCTACCGCAGGAAATGCGGGCATTTTTCGATAAGCCAGAGTTAATAAGATAAATAGCGGTATCAAATTAATTATCGATATGTAGTAAGTTGACTCTAACGTTGTTGTTAATGCTTGAATGCTATCAGTAGTAGTAACATTGGTTGAAGAGTGATTGAAACCAATAATCAAAAACAGTACTAAAGCAATGGTGATTGAGGGCAAAGTAGTAAATAACATATAACGAATATGATCAAAGAGTTCACTACCTGCAACAGCTGGTGCCAAATTTGTTGTTTCAGAAAGTGGAGATAACTTATCACCAAAGTACGCGCCTGAAATCACTGCACCTGCGGTTACTGCTGTAGACATTTCAAAACCATTTGAAATACCAATAAAGGCAACACCAACTGTTGCGGCTGTTGTCCAAGAGCTACCTATACTCATAGCCACAATACCGCATACCACACAACTAGCTGCATAAAACCAGCTAGGATCTATAATCTTTAAACCATAATAAATCATGGTTGGTACTGTCCCCGAAAGTAACCAGGTACCAATTAACGCCCCTACCGTTAATAAGATCAATATTGCTCCCAACGATATTGAAATACCATTAACAATAGCCTTTTCTATAGTTTTCCAAGCATAACCATTTTTCAGTCCGATAATAATGGCAATCCCCATAGCTAAAAGTAAAGCTATTTGGTTTGGTCCATAGGATGAATTATCTGCAAAAAAGGATACTGATGCGGTAAGCATAGCAACTAATGCAATCAGTGGAATAAATGAGTCAAGCATGCTAGGTGCTTTAACATTGCTTTTTGCTAAGTTTTCATCTTGAGTTTGTGTTGACATGTTTTGTAATCACCTGTTTATCGTTATTATATTTTCTATTTTAAGTGAGTAAACTTTTTAATATTTATTCATTTATTTGTAATATAAATATTAAAACCAAGAAATAAGAAAGCCGCCTTATAGGCGGCTTTCTTATTAAATTGAAACTATTTCTTTGCCACTTTACCTAGACTTACTAAATCAAAAGTAATACGTGCCGTTTCATCTAAAAATGGATCAAGCTCATCTAAATCATCAGGTAGTTCATCTAAAGATTTAATTTGCACCTTACCCATTTTAACTAGTCGCTCATTAGCTCTAACAAGCTGTTTAGCTTTATTTGCTTCGCGCTTTTCTTTACGGGCATTTAAATTCAAAGAGATTTTTTTATCATCTTTTTCACTTTTGTACTTTTCAATATCAGCGAGCAAATAATTAAATTCATCATTATCTTTAATACGTTGCTGATAAAGCGAAGTTAAATACTCAACATCAGTTTTAAGATTACTTAGCTTGTTATATTTTGCTTTAATTATTTGATCCCAAGGTAAAGCATTTTCTTCTTTACTCTCTCCCCAATCAGCAGGGTCTACAGCGGTTGGGAAAGCAATATCAGGAAGAACACCTTTATGCTGAGTACTACCGCCGTTGATTCGGTAGAACTTAGCAATAGTATATTGAATACTACCTAACGGATTTTCATATAAGTCATAAACACGTCCTAAGCCACGATGTTGCTGAACAGTCCCTTTACCAAAGGTATGCTCACCAATAATAACTCCTCGTCCATAGTCTTGGATAGCAGCGGCAAATATTTCTGATGCTGAGGCGCTATATCTATCGACCATGACAGTTAGAGGACCATCGTAGTAACTTATGCCATCTCTATCACGATGAACATCAACGCGGTCAGCACTGTTTCTAATTTGAACAACTGGCCCTTTATCAATAAATAAGCCCGTTAATAATGTTGCTTCAGGTAAAGAGCCACCACCATTACCCCGTAAATCCACAATAATGCCTTGAACACCCTGTTCCTTAAGTTTTTCTATCTCTTTTTTAACATCACGTGAAAGATTGTTATAAAAGCTAGGAATAGTGATTACACCTAATTTCTTAGCACTACTATCAATTTTTGTATCAGCACTGTCTTCACTGCCTATACCTTCGATATATATTTCAGACTTTGCAGCTCTATCTTCCAATTTAATTTTGTCACGAACAATTGTGACTACTTTGATATTAGCTGCATCATCAGATTCACCCGATAATACCTGCAATCTTACCGTAGTACCTTTAGGGCCTTTAATTTTTTCAACAACATCATCTAATCGCCAGCCAATAACATCTTCAAAATCTTTGTCATCTTGGGCAACACCGACAATGCGATCTTTAGCTTTTAATTGTTTAGACTTATCCGCCGGGCCACCGGTAACTATGCTTTGAATAACGGTATAATCTTCTTCAGCACGCAGAACAGCACCAATACCTTCAAGAGATAAATTCATATCCATTTGAAAACGTTCGGCATTACGAGGGGATAAATATGAGGTATGAGGCTCAACTACTCGAGCAAAGCTATTCATTACTAGTTGAAAAACATCTTCACTTTCACTTTGCTTTAAACGCTTAATGGCATATTTATAACGTTTAGTAAGAACGTCTTTAACTTTAGGCCATTCTTTTCCCGCTAAAGTTAAATTCAACGCATCCGATTTGACTTTTAATCGCCACAATTCATTCAATTCAGCTTCAGAGTTAGGCCATGGCGCATCTTCTCTGTCGTAGTAATAAGTTTCATCTTTAGAAAAATCAAATGGCAACTTTTCTTCTGATTTTTGCTCATCACCCAATAAGCTTAATGCGTATTGATATCGTTCTAAACGTCTTTGCATATTTAAATTATAAATATCGTAGGCAAGTGACAATTTACCACGAGCAAAAACATCATCAAAATCAACACTGTGTTTGGTGAAATCTGCAATATCTGTAGCTAAAAACACATTACGGGAGTAATCAAGTTGATTAATGAATCGTTCAAAAACTTCTTGAGATAACTCTTCACTAATTTTTACTTTCTTATAGTGATCCCGAATAAACCTTGCGGTAATGCGTTGACTGGCTTTGGCATGTTGAGTTTCAGCTACTAAACTAGGTAGAGCATCAGTATCTTGCTGAGCAAAGGTATTAAAGCCGACTAATGATAGGCTCACAGAAACAGCAATAGCTAGACGAGAAATTTTTTGCATGCAAGTTACTCCAGATTTTACTTGATAATTTATACCAGTCACATGTATCTATTTAGATAGACATTAAACAGACTAGATAAAAATATTTTGCATTTGAGTTTTAATAACCATGCCTGAATCTAGCTGTACACTGATATCTTTTCCTGCAATTTCAGTAATAGTCGCATTCATAGGTGAATTACCCAGTTGAACTTTGACCTGACTACCAACACTAATTGTAGCTGATTCTACAGGTTTTAATGGTGGGGTATCTTTTTTAACCTGTTTACGCTTAGTTGATTTAACCGATTTAAACTTAGTTGAATCACGCTTTTCTTGGTTGGCGTCTTTAGAAACTGCACCTTTAGCTTTATAAGATTTATTAGCAGATTTGTCTTGCTCTTTTTTGTTACCAAATTTTTCTTGGCTCTCTTTTAATGTTTTGCTGGCATAGTTTGCCTGCTCTTCATCTATTTCTGCAACAGCTTTACCGTCAATATCTACACGTGAAGCACCAAGTTTGATTGCCTTAAGGTATCTCCAACTACTAGTGTAATGTCTTAACGCTTGGCGCAAACGAGTTTTACTCACCGTTTCATCATCACTCAGCTTTTCAGCTAAATCTTGAAAAATACCAATTTTTAAAGGCTTAACTTTACCTTTTACAGAAAAACATTCTGGGAATTTTTCAGCTAAATAAGTGATAATATCTTTAGTGCTTATACGTTTTATTTCAGTTTCCATAAATACATCTTTTACAATTTTTTAGTTTGATACTTAATAGCTAGAAAGTGCTCTACTAAGTACTATAAGGTTAAAATAAATTAAAAATTAATGGTTTTGTTCTTGAAGGTGTTGTTCTCTGTTATCTAAAACATGACGACACCAATCATAAATATCTTCGCTTTCTATATCAGGGAGGCTCTCTTGCCCTATCCATGCATCCCAAACCAAGGCTAATAACTGCTCTAGCACTTCTGTTTCGATATCCTCTTCTGCTAAGTCGTATAAAGTGTGATAAATTTCATTTACCTTCTCAGCGACAACTTCTTCCTGACCTTCCCAATCACCTACTACGGCTTCACTAACTAAATAGTCGTGAATTACAACAAATTCTTTCATCTATCTACTCTAAATAATTTGCTAATCTAGGCTATTTGCTAATGCCTCAACAATTGCCTCAAGGCCTTGTTGGTCTTCTTGTTCAAAACGACCGAAATCAGTGCTATCTATATCTAATACAGCAACTATAGCATTGTTCACAATAACGGGGATAACAATTTCTGAATTTGTCGTTGCATCACAGGCAATATGGCCATCAAATTGATGCACATCACTAACACGTTGTGTACTTGTAGTTGATACAGCAGTCCCACATACGCCTTGGCCAATTGCAATGCGAATGCAGGCGACTTTACCTTGAAATGGGCCTAACAATAGCTCTTTATTAACCACACGGTAAAAACCAACCCAGTTTACTTGCTCTAAAGCATCAAAAAGTAATGCGCTAATATTTGCCATATTGGCGATGAGATCCGTTTCACCATGAATAAGCGCATTTGTTTGAGCTAATAAATCACGATAAAACTCAGTTTTATTAACCAAGTAGATATTCCAAATGATGTGGGTTTAAAAACGCATAACATACATTGAAAACAGGCATAGATAAAGCTTTTATCCGTTAGTTTTGTTAAAAACTAGGGTTGAATTGCAAATTTGATTAAAACACTGGCTGTAATCGCTTGTTTTGCCACTTGAGACTGGTGAGTATTTGATGATTTCATAAATGATTCAGCAGCCATAGAACGCATTGCATAGTGATTATTACTCAATTCTTTTAAGTAAACCGTTTTATTTAAAGAAACATCAAGTTGTTTAGCAATTTGTTGTGCTTTTTGTTTAGCATTAGCAATTGCTTGCTCTAAGGCTTGTTGATAATTCATGCTAGTATCTGAAATGCTAATGGATAGGGGGGAAATATGCTCTACCCCAACATTAATCACCTTAGCTAAAAATTTATCGTATTCATCAATCTTATTAAACTGAACGCTAATGCTTCGGCTTAATTCAAAATGTTGAGTTTTATTTTTCTCCGCAGCATTTGAATCGACACCAACGTAGGCTTTATTTGGCAAGACTGTATGTTCAACACCAATAACTTGTGCACGTGTGTTGTTACGATCTTTAATAACACGCAGTACCACTCTTGCTGAATTAATGCGTTCCTTATCAAGGCCAAGTGAATGAGCTATTTTAATAATTTGATTACTTTTATAATCAACAAGCTGCCTAATTTTAGTTAAATTTCGGCCAGTTTGTACCAGTGCAATGTTCAAAGAGAATGTATCGGGCTGAACATAGACACTGGCTTGCCCTGTTACCTCGATAATATTCTCATCACCAGATATTGCTAAAGCACTGTTACCAAATAAGACAATAAATAACGTTGTTATTAATCGAGGCAATTTCATAAAGTTAATCTCTGCTTATTAATGGCTATTCTTTTATCATCGCTTTAAATTGATTTTTTTGCTCAGGCGATGCTGTCTTCCACCAGTATTGTAGCATAACCAAAGAATTCACTGATAAAGCTTCATTGTTTGATATTTGTTGAGTTTGTTTAGCAACAGCTGTTTGGCCGATTGCTGGTTTAGCTAAAACTGCTTGTTGGTGCGTTTTTTTGCTTTCAACTAAAGAGTTCACTGCCTGATTTACTTGTTTGGCAAGTTTATAATCAGACACCTTAGCTAATGACACGGTCTGAGCTCGACGGTTTTCATCAACCAGTAATAATTGCGGAAGTTTAGAAAACTTTTCAGCTTGACGTAAGTTACTTATCTTTGTTGTAGTAAGTGTTAATTTTTGCTGGTCACTAACAGAAAATTTAACAACAAACTCTTGAGATTCAACCACGCGATCTTGTCCAAGGTCAAAATCTTCAAAAACATCTTTATATTTCACCACTAGGGCGTGTTGACCTTGGGTTAAGTCAAATGTTGATTTATTACCTATAAAGCCATGGTCAATAACTCTGTCATCCACTTCAATAATTATTAAGTTATCAGCAACCTCTAATTTGGTGGCAAAAGCCTTAAATGAGCAAAGGGATACGGCAAAAGTGATTAAAAATATATAAAAAAACCTAGTCAAAATAAAAGTCCTTAGCAGATAGTAGCTATTAAATTAGCTTATAGTTAAGTTCTTTTATAAACCGACTAGGCTTTAATGCAAAGTAAAATATTGATGTTATAGTCTAAAGTACTAGATTTTAAGCTATAAAATTAATTAAAAACTTATTAATAGGGACTAAAAGCTATCTGCAGGAATTCGTACCCAGCCTTCCATCAACACACGAGCACTACGGCTCATCCCTACTTTGTTAACTGTCCAATTGCCTGACACCTCTTCTGCTGAGGCGCCAACTTTTAACGTACCAGAAGGGTGACCAAAAGTAACTGAATCTTTCTCTCCGCCTCCTGCGGCTAAGTTAACTAAAGTGCCTGGAATTGCGGCAGCTGTACCAATGGCAACCGCTGCAGTCCCCATCATAGCATGATGTAACTTACCCATAGACAAAGCACGAACATGTAAATCGATATCACTTGCAGATACTTGCTTATTGCTTGAGGTTACATAATCTTGTGCTGGTGCAACAAACGCCACTTTAGGTGTATGCTGCCTTGCTTGTGCTTCACTAATTTCATTAATCAAGCCCATTTTAACCGCACCGTAAGCACGAATAGTTTCAAAACGTGTCAATGCTGATTCATCAGCATTAATAGCCTCTTGTAATTCCGTGCCTTGATAACCTATATCTGCAGCATTTAAAAAAATTGTCGGAATACCCGCGTTGATCATAGTAGCTTTAAAAGTACCGATATTCGGCACTTCAAGTTCATCAACAATATTTCCGGTAGGAAACATTGCTTCACTTGGATCAACTGGTGCAACAAACTCAACAGGTACTTCTGCGGCTGGAAAGGTTACGCCATCTAATTCAAAGTCACCTGTTTCTTGTACTTGTCCATTAGTGATAGGCACATGAGCGATGATAGTTTTACTAATATTTTTTTGCCAAATACGAACAACGCAGACACCATTTTCGGGAATACGCTCTGCATCAACAAGCCCTGAGCTAATTGCAAAAGAGCCAACTGCAGCAGTTAAGTTGCCGCAATTACCGCTCCAATCAACAAAAGCTTTATCAATGGCTACCTGCCCAAATAAGTAATCTACGTCATGCTCTGCTTGTTCAGATTTAGCTAAAATAACGGTTTTACTAGTACTTGAGGTTGCCCCGCCCATACCATCAGTTTGCTTACCGTATGGATCAGGACTACCAATAACGCGTAATAGCATATTATCCCGTGCTTTTCCTGGAACTTGAGCTACTTCTGGTAAGTCTGTTAAGTTAAAAAATACGCCTTTAGATGTACCGCCACGCATATAGGTAGCTGGAATTTTTGTTTGAGGAACAAAAGACATTTAACACCTCTAAATTTTTTATTATTGTCTAGCTAGGCTCGACTAAAAAAAAGCAGCAATTAAATTGCTGCTAATAAATAAACCATCAAAGTTTGATGTATAAACGTTTAGACATTAGATTTTAAGAAATCTGAAGCGAATTTCTGTAATACCCCGCCGCCGTCATATACTGAGACTTCTTCAGCAGTATCTAATCGACACTTCACAGGAATCTCTACAACTTCACCGTTTTTACGCGTCATCACAACAGTCATTGAAGCACCTGGCGATGTCGTCCCGACTACATCGTATGTTTCACTACCATCAATATCATAAGTATGGCGAGTATCGCCATTAACAAACTCTAACGGTAATACGCCCATACCCACTAAGTTGGTACGGTGAATTCGTTCAAAACCTTGTGAAACAATCACTTCAACACCTGCTAATCGGACTCCTTTTGCTGCCCAATCACGTGATGAACCTTGCCCATAATCCGCACCAGCGATAATAATTAATGGTTGTTTACGTTCCATATAAGTTTCGATAGCTTCCCACATGCGAGACTCAGTTCCCTCGGGTTCAATACGAGCCAGTGAACCTTGCTTCACTTCACCATTTTCATCACGACACATTTCATTGAACAATTTTGGGTTTGCAAATGTTGCTCGTTGAGTGGTTTCATGATCACCACGGTGAGTAGCATAAGAGTTAAAATCTTCTACTGGTAATCCCATTTTATCAAGGTAAGCACCTGACGCACTGTTTAACTGTATGGCGTTAGACGGAGACAAATGATCGGTTGTGATATTGTCACCCAATACAGCTAACGGTCGCATACCTTTCATCGTTCGCTTACCTGCTAGTGCACCTTCCCAATATGGAGGACGACGAATATAAGTACTGGTAGGATCCCAGTCATACAATGGACTTTCAGCAGGCTCAAACGCACCTAAATCAAACATAGGTGTATAGATTTTTTTGAATTGCTCAGGTTTTACCGCTGAGGCAACAATTGCATCAATTTCTTCATCAGACGGCCAGATATCTTTCAAGGTAATATCATTGCCATTTTGATCTTGGCCTAACACATCCTTCTCGATATCAAAACGCATGGTACCCGCAATGGCATAGGCAACAACAAGAGGTGGTGACGCTAAGAAGGCTTGTTTCGCATGAGGGTGAATACGACCATCAAAATTACGGTTACCTGATAATACCGCTGTTGAGTATAAATCACGGTCAATAATTTCTTGTTGGATTTTCGGATCTAATGCACCAGACATGCCGTTACACGTAGTACATGCATAACCTACAATACCAAAACCTAGTTTTTCCATTTCAGGTAATAAACCTGCTTCTTCTAAATAAAGTTTTGCAACTTTCGAGCCTGGGGCAAATGATGATTTAACCCAAGGTTTGCGTACTAAACCTAGCTCATTTGCACGTTTAGCGACTAAACCCGCAGCGACAACATTACGAGGATTAGAAGTATTAGTACAAGAGGTTATTGCAGCAATAATTACTGCACCATCTGGCATTTCACCATTTGCTTCTTGTGCTTTACAATCGTCTAAATTTTTCGCAATGTCTTTAGTTGCTAAATCAGCCGTAGGTAAGCGACGATGAGGATTAGATGGACCGGCTAAATTACGACATACTGTTGATAGATCAAATTCAATAACACGTGGATATTGAGCTTCAACTAGGTCATCTGCCCAAAGTCCTGTGTGTTTAGCGTAAGTTTCAACAAGGGCGACTTGTTCAGGTTCACGACCGGTAAGCTTTAAGTAATCGATAGTTTGTTGGTCGATATAGAACATACCAGCAGATGCACCATACTCTGGTGTCATATTTGAAATAGTTGCACGGTCACCAATAGTTAAATCAGTTGTACCTTCACCGAAGAATTCTAAGTAACTAGAGACCACTTTTTCGTTACGTAAGAATTCAGTGATAGCAAGTACCATATCAGTAGCTGTAATCCCAGGCTTGCGTTTACCCGTTAACTTAACACCAATTATATCTGGTAGGCGCATCATAGATGGACGACCCAACATCACGGTTTCAGCTTCTAAACCACCAACGCCAATTGCGATAACACCTAAAGCGTCTACATGTGGTGTATGTGAATCAGTACCAACACAAGTATCAGGGAAAGCCACACCGTCGCGCGCTTGGATTACTGGTGACATTTTTTCTAAATTGATTTGGTGCATGATGCCGTTACCCGCTGGGATTACGTCAACATTTTTAAACGCTGTTTTAGTCCATTCAATAAAGTGAAAGCGGTGTTCGTTACGACGGTCTTCAATATCACGGTTTTTCTGGAATGCATCAGAGTCAAAACCTGGCGCTTCTACAGCTAGCGAGTGATCAACAATCAGTTGAGTTGGTACAACAGGGTTGACTTTTGCAGGGTCACCGCCTTGTTCAGCAATGGCATCACGAAGACCGGCTAAATCAACCAATGCTGTTTGACCTAAAATATCATGACAAACTACGCGGGCAGGATACCAAGGAAAATCAAGTTCTTGCTTACCATCGATAATTTGCTTCAATGAATCAGTAAGTGATTCGGGATCACATTTGCGAACCAATTGTTCAGCTAATACACGTGATGTATATGGTAACTTTGCATAGCTACCTGGGGTAATTGCTTCAACCGCTTCACGCGTATCAAAGAAATCAATGTTAGCGCCCGGAAGCGGTTTACGGTAATCATAATTCATAATATAAGTTCCGAGTATGAGAGCGAGTTACGAATAACGAGTACCACTTAACAACCCGTTACTCGAAACACTAGTCTATTTATCTTTCTGAGATTGGCGTCACAGTGCGTGGTTCGCTACCTGTATAATCAGCACTTGGGCGAATTATACGGTTATTTGAACGTTGCTCCATTACATGTGCAGCCCAACCTGTAAGGCGTGAACATACAAAGATAGGTGTAAATAACTTAGTTGGAATGCCCATATAGTTGTAGGTTGATGCATGGAAAAAGTCAGCATTACAGAAGAGTTTTTTGGTATCCCACATGAACTCTTCACAAGCTACTGAGATATCATAAAGTGATGTATCACCATTTTGCTTAGCTAATTGTTCAGACCAAGCTTTGATAATGACATTACGAGGATCTGAAGTGCGATAAATCGCATGGCCAAAGCCCATGATTTTTTCTTTACGCTCCAACATGCCCGCCATTTGCACTTTGGCATCTTCAGGTGATTTGAATTTTTCAATCATATCCATAGCTGCTTCATTAGCACCACCATGAAGAGGACCACGTAAAGTACCAATAGCACCAGTAATACATGAGAACATATCTGATAAGGTTGAAGCACAAACACGGGCAGTAAATGTTGAAGCGTTAAACTCATGCTCAGCATATAGAATTAATGAAACATCCATAACACGTTCATGCTGCTCAGTTGGACTTTCACCGTTTAATAAACGTAAGAAATGTCCACCAATTGAACTTTCATTTGAATCACAATCAATTTCTACACCGTCATGTGAGAATTTATACCAGTAACACATGATGGCAGGAAACGCTGCTAGTAAGCGATTAGCCGCTTTATTTTGCTCGCTAAAATCTACTTCTGGTTCAACATTACCTAAGAAAGAACAACCTGTACGCATTACGTCCATTGGATGAGCGTCTTTAGGAATTAATTTTAATACTTCTTTTAATGCTTGTGGTAAATCACGCATTGCTTTGAGCTCAGCTTTATATTCTGCCAGCTGGCCTACGGTTGGTAATTCACCATTAAAAAGTAAATAAGCGACTTCTTCAAAAGTTGCATTTTCAGCTAAGTCAGCAACATCGTAACCGCAATATGTTAAACCACTACCTGACTTACCTACAGTACAAAGCGCTGTTTCGCCTGCACTTTGACCACGTAAACCTGCACCACCTAGTTTCTTATCAACCATGACTCTTTCCTCATTTTTTAAATATAATATTTATAGTTTTATAATCTATTCAAGTTGCAGCTAGTTCGCTCTAATTCAAGGAAAATGCGCGGAGTTGATGACTATCAATGAGCACTTTTGACGATGAAATTGGGCGAAATAGCAATAAGTTTAATTGATTTACTTGTTTTTACCTTCAGCGAATAGTGAGTCTAGCTTTTGTTCGTAGTCGTGATAGCCAAGGTAATCATATAAATCCATACGAGTTTGCATGTTCTCAATTTCAGCTTTTTGATCGCCGTCAGCCAATAGTGTTCTGTAAACAGACTCTGCCGCTTTATTCATTGCTCTAAATGCAGATAATGGGTAAAGCACCATAGCACAGCCCCACTCACCTAATTGTTCTTTATTCCATAACTCAGTTTGACCAAATTCAGTGATATTCGCTAACACTGGCACATCAAGTGCTTCTGTGAATGCACGGTAATGTTCTTCTGTTTTCACTGCTTCAGCGAAAATACCATCAGCACCTGCAGCAACATAAGCTTTAGCACGTTCAAGTGCTGCCTCTAAACCTTCTTGTGCAAAAGCATCAGTGCGAGCCATGATAAAGAAGTCTTCATCGGTACGTGCATCTACTGCCGCCTTGATACGGTCGACCATTTCTTCTGTTGAAACAATTTCTTTATTTGGGCGGTGGCCACAACGCTTTTGCGCTACCTGATCTTCAATATGCACTGCAGCAGCACCTGCTTTTTCCATATCTCTAATTGTTTTGGCAATATTAAAAGCCCCCCCCCAACCTGTATCAATGTCAACTAATAGCGGTAAGCTTGATGCTGAAGTAATACGTTGAACATCTGCGACTACATCATTTAATGAAGTCATACCTAAATCAGGTAAACCGTATGAGGCATTAGCCACACCACCACCTGATAAATAAATAGCTTGATGTCCTAATTGCTCAGCCATCATGGCGCAATAGGCATTGATAGTTCCAACCACTTGTAATGGCTTGTTGTTTTCTAATGCTTGGCGAAACTTCGCGCCTGGAGATAAAGTTACTGACATTGAGTTTTCCTCTTTTTAAACGGCTGTTAATTTTTGTTGTGCTATTTTGTGTTCTATATTTTTTCTCGATGCGGCAATGTGCCTGCGCATCAACATTTCTGCTAGTTCACCATCGCGATCAGCAATGGCTTGGAGTATTCTTGAATGCTCGTCAAAGGCTCTACTTGCTCGAGGGCTATTCATGCCAAATTGGCAACGGTACATTCTGACTAGGTGATACAGCTGACCACAAATCAAATCAATTAATTGCTTATTATGACTAGCTAAAATCACTTTATAGTGAAAATCTAAATCACCTTCTTCTTGATAATAACCAACGCCATCTTTAAGTTGTTGAGTTTGGCCATGGGTATTAAGCATAGCTTGCATTTGGTTGATTTCATCATCGGTAATATTTAATGCTGCTTGACGACAAGCCATGCCTTCAAGTGCTTCACGAGTAATATAAAGTTCAAGCAAGCCTTCAATGGTGCAATCAACCACTCTAGAGCCAACATTGGCTTTACGCTCAATTAAGTGACATTTTTCAAGGCGGTTTAATGCCTCTCGCAAAGTTGAACGACTTATTTGGTAGCGCTTGGCTAATTCAGGTTCACTAATTTTACTGCCTGAAGGAATCTCTCCTTCAACGATAGCGTGTTGAATTTGTTCAAACACTTTATCCGTGGTGGTCACTGCAGCTTGCTTAGTTGGGTTTGCTTGATACATGAAATGCTAGCCTTACTTTATTCTTTTAATGAAGACATTAAATTGTCGACAAATATATTTTATAGAATGAATAATAGCGGGTTTTATTAATTATGCAAGTAGACTTAAGTATTATTGTCGACAATTTAAATATTATGACTTTATTTCAGGCAACAAAAAAGCCCACGCAATAATAAGTTATTGCGTGGGCTTTCTATATTTCACTTTTGTACACTTTATTTAGATTAAATAAAGTGGCATCCCTAAGGGGATTCGAACCCCTGTTACCGCCGTGAAAGGGCGGTGTCCTAGGCCTCTAGACGATAGGGACACAATACTTGCAAGCAAGATTTACTATCTACCAGATCACTCTGGTGATTTAGTCAATTGAAGCTAATCATAGTAGATAACTCAAAAAACTAAAACTCTAAACTCTTATTTTAATTACTCATCATAACCGCAGCATAAGATAACTGCTTCACTTTTATATGCACTTATACCCTATTAAAGAAAATAAGTGGCATCCCTAAGGGGATTCGAACCCCTGTTACCGCCGTGAAAGGGCGGTGTCCTAGGCCTCTAGACGATAGGGACACTAAGAATGGTAAACACCAATCAAACAGTTCTTATTGTTTTATAAGTATAAGAAAACTTATTTTCCTTTACCTTCAAAACGAAAGTAAAAAAATAGTTGGCATCCCTAAGGGGATTCGAACCCCTGTTACCGCCGTGAAAGGGCGGTGTCCTAGGCCTCTAGACGATAGGGACACAAAATCAGTCAAACTGATTAAACTATCTATTTGCTGTTAAGAATAACACGTTAATTAACAACAAACCTAATATGGTGGAGCTATGCGGGATCGAACCGCAGACCTCTTCGCTGCCAGCGAAGCGCTCTCCCAGCTGAGCTATAGCCCCGCTTTTATCAAGCAACACATTAAACAACTGGCCTAATAGCTATTTAACATGCTCTTCCCTAATAACTTAAGAGAAGAAGATATTTCCAACCCGCTTTGAACACTTGCTGAAAACGAGGCGCATTCTAAGCAGCCCCCTCAAAACTGTCAACACTTATTTTAAAAAAAATAGTAAAAATACCGAAAATAGTTACTGAGTGATTACTTATAAAGCAACTTGCTTGTTTTTTACCTAAGTGTTTGTTTGTGGTGTACAAATTATAGGCTTTCTTCTAACAAGAATGAGATAAGCATAGATAAAAAAACCAGTCGCTCTTTAAGCTACTTTATTTTTTGTTAATTAATAGGTAAGGTTTACCCATTAAGTAGTAAGAGCATAGTTAATTACTAAATGCAGTTAAACGAATTAAATATTGTCGCGATTGGCGGCGGTCATGGCTTAGGTCGAGTGTTATCAACTCTCTCTTTTATGGGAGATAAGCTAACAGGTATAGTCACCACCACAGATAATGGCGGTTCAACGGGTAAATTAAGAAAACGGAGTAGTTCCATAGCATGGGGGGATTTAAGAAATTGTTTAACCGAGCTTGTAGAGAGTGATTCCGTTGGAAGTAAACTTTTTAATTTTCGTTTTGATGGTAGTGATGAATTAGGTGGCCATAATCTTGGCAACCTAATTTTATATGGTTTAGGGCAGGTTCAATCAAGACCGCTTGATTCAATTAAGCTTGTTCGACGTATGTTACGTGTTAAAACGCAGGTTTTGCCTATGTCGGAAACGCCAACTGATTTGATGGCCTTCTACCCTAAAGGACGCTGTCGAGTTGGAGAGCTCTCCGTTGATGAAATGCCGATAATGCCCAAAAACTTAATGCTAGCACCACTAGTCAAGTCCTTAGAGCCTTGTATTGAAGCAATCAATAATGCCGACTTAATTATTTTAGGGCCAGGAAGCTTTCTAACCAGCATTGTTCCCCCACTCTTAGTAAGAGATATTACGAATGCGTTAGCAAATAAAAGCGGCCATTGTGTATTTATTGATAATATCGTTGCCGAGCAAAGCCCTGCCTCGCAATTATCAATAGATGAAAAGCTAGATTGGATAGAAGAAAACATCGGTTGTTTGCCCATTGACAGTATTATTTGCCAAGATCCAATGATTAACTCTGAAAAGGTAGATATTATTTGTCGAGACCTTGCCCACAATAAAGTGCCACATCATCACGACAAACAAAAACTTATAAGCGCATTACAAGACTGCTTAGAAAGTATTAAGCTAGAAAAAGCATAAACTGCCTAGACTTAATTGGCTGAGCTATCATCTTGGCTAATACGGCTCGCAACAGCGCCTTTTTGATCTTTGTATTTAGCGTCCTGTCTTTTATTGTAAGGACGCTCAGCGCTGGCAGACATAGTTTCAAAATTTAATGCCGCTATTTTCATTTTAGGGCGCAATGCTAACGGCAACTTACCACTATTATAAAACTCTAAGACAATTTGTCCTGACCAGCCTGGATCAATACGGTGTGCTGTTACATGCACCATTAACCCCAAACGAGCTAACGACGAGCGACCATCAAGCCAACCCACAATGTCATCTGGCAAGGTCACTGATTCATAGGTAACAGCCAATGCCAGTTCACCTGGGTGCAAAAAGAAAGCATCGCCATCTTTAATAACAATTTCATCGCTCATTACTGAATTCATTGCCTGTTGTACTTCTTCTTTTGGCCCACTTAAATCGATAAATGGTGCGGTATGATCTTGAAAAACACGAAATTCATTACCTAGACGAATATCAACACTCACCCCTGAAATCATAGTGCTGTCAGGTTTTGGGCTAATAACTATTCTTTCATCATTAAGGTAACATTCAATATCTTTATCACATAATCTCATAATTTGATTTCTACTTATTTTTCAATATCAACAGTGGGAGTTGAAGGGCTGCGATTATCTAACTGAAAAAATAGTTGCCCCGCAATATTACGTGCTATTCTACGGTACAAACTAGCTATTTCGCCAGTGCTATTTTCAATGATGTCCGATTGTCCAAAATCAGCATCTTGTCGAATATTAATATTTAGGGGTAGCTGCCCAAGCAGCTCAACATTTTTTGCTTTCGCCATATGCTCACCACCAGATTGACCAAAAATATGGCTATGATGACCACAGTTTTCACATTGGTGGTAGCTCATATTCTCAATTACGCCTAATACTGGTACCTGTACTTTATCAAACATAGTAATGCCTTTTATGGCATCGTCTAGTGCTATATCTTGTGGTGTGGTGACAATAACCGCGGCAGCAACAGGAACTTTTTGTGCCAAAGTCAGTTGTATATCGCCTGTGCCCGGTGGCATGTCAATAAGTAAATAATCGAGTTCAGGCCATGCCGTTTCATTGAGCAGCTGATTAAAAGCAGAGCTTGCCATAGGGCCGCGCCAAACCGTAGCATCTTCTTCACCGACTAAAAAACCTATCGACATGGCTTTAAGGCCATGGGCATCTAATGGTGTCATTAACTTACCATCAACAGAGGTTGGTTTTTCACCTTTAAGCCCTAAAAGTGTTGGAATAGACGGGCCATAAATATCAGCATCTAACACCCCTACTTTTGCTCCTTCGGCCATCAAGGCATAAGCAAGGTTTACCGTAGTAGTCGATTTTCCTACGCCGCCTTTACCTGAGAAAACGGCAATTATATTTTTTACTTTATTTTCACTGCCTGTTAGTGAAAATGCTCTAACATTCTCTACTTTTGTTTTGACATTAATTTTGACTGGCTGCGCCATTGTTTGCGTCAAACTATCTGCTAATGAATCAAGCTCCCCTTGACATGGAAAAGGCATAAGCACATTGATCTCAATGCTTTTTTCTTGCTTAATCGAAAAGTGTAATGATAAATCTATCACCCCATTAGGGAAAAGAGTTGAGCGATAGTTGTGCAATGATTCAGTGATAACTTGTTGTACATCAACATCAGTTAAACTTGCATCATTTGAATTTTGGGTTTTCTTTGAAAAAATTTTACCGAACATACCGAGTATCCATGGTATTAATCATTTGAGTATAAACGTTAAATTCTGTACTATTGCAGCCATTATTACCATCAAAACATTTAATTTTTATGTCAACTGAAATTTCTTCGAATTCATCATCACAAAAACGTAAAATATTAGTGACTTGTGCACTGCCTTACGCCAACGGTTCAATACACCTAGGTCACCTACTTGAGCATATACAAACAGATATCTGGGTGCGCTTTCAACGTATGCGAGGCCATGAAACTTATTTTGTGTGTGCTGATGATGCTCACGGCACACCAATTATGCTTAAAGCTCAAGAATTAGGCATAACCCCAGAAGAAATGATCAATGCTGTTCGCGAAGAGCACATGGCAGATTTTGCTGATTTTCATATTAGCTTTGATAACTATCATTCAACTCACAGTGATGAAAATAAAGAGTTTGCCAGTGAAATCTATAATCGTCTTCATGCTAGTGGTCATATAAAAACACGTACTATTTCTCAGTTGTTCGATCCTGAAAAAGAAATGTTCTTACCTGATCGCTTTGTTAAAGGTACTTGTCCAAAATGTAAGAGCGAAGATCAAAATGGTGATAGCTGTGATAACTGTGGTGCAACATACTCACCAACGGAGGTGTTAAATCCTCGTTCTGTGGTTTCTGGGGCAACTCCGGTACTAAAAGATTCTGAACATTACTTCTTCGATTTACCGGCTTTTGAGCAAATGCTAAAAGATTGGACACGCAGTGGCGCCCTACAAGAAGAAATGGCAAATAAACTTGCTGAGTGGTTTGAGCAAGGCTTAAAACAGTGGGATATTAGCCGCGATGCGCCCTACTTTGGCTTTGAAATTCCAAATGCTCCGGGTAAATTCTTCTATGTTTGGTTAGATGCACCTATTGGTTATATGGGCAGCTTTAAAAACTTGTGTAACAAAAACGCTAATATTGATTTTGATAGTTTCTGGAATGAAAACTCTGATGCTGAGCTTTATCATTTCATCGGTAAAGATATCATTTATTTCCACAGCCTATTTTGGCCAGCTATGTTAGAAGGTGCAGGTTATAGAAAACCAACGTCTGTATATGCCCATGGTTTTGTTACCGTAAATGGCGCAAAAATGTCTAAATCAAAAGGTACGTTTATCAAAGGCCGTACTTATTTAGAGCACTTGAATCCTGAATATTTGCGTTATTACTATGCTGCAAAGCTTACCCATCGCATTGATGATTTAGATTTAAACCTTGAAGACTTTGCTCAACGTGTTAATTCTGATCTCGTCGGTAAAGTAGTAAATATCGCCTCACGTTGTGCAAGTTTTATCACCAAACGCTTTGATGGCATGTTATCGGCAAATGTTGATGATCAAGCCTTAGCGAATGAAGTGATGAACGCTGGTGACAGCATTGCAGCACTTTATGAAAGTCGTGACTTTGGTCGTGCTATGCGTGAAATTATGGCATTAGCAGATAAAGTGAATGAATATATTGCCGTAAAAGAACCATGGCAGTTAGTTAAAGACGAAAGCAAGCAACAAGAAGTGCAAGATATTTGTTCTTTAGGTATCAATATGTTCCGCACTTTAATGATTTACCTTAAGCCGGTATTACCTGTGCTTGCTGACAGTACCGCTGCATTCTTAAATGATGAACTAATCTGGGAAGGTCATAAAACTCTACTGACAGATCATAAAATCAATAAGTTTAAAGCCCTATTACAGCGTGTTGATATGGATAAAATCAATGCCATGACAGAAGCATCAAAAGAAAGCTTAGCAACTAATACTGCGGCAAAAGCAGAAAAACCAGTGAAGAAAAAACCCAAAAAAGCGAAAGTTATTGATAATAGTGCAGCCATAGCCGATCCGTTAGCTGCGGATCCAATCAGTGAAGAAATTCAATTTGATGATTTTGCCAAAATCGATTTGCGTATCGCCAAAATTATTAATGCTGAGCATGTTGAAAAAGCCGATAAATTACTTAAACTAACCTTAGCATTAGACGAGCAAGGCGGTGAAACTCGCCAGGTATTTGCAGGCATAAAATCTGCTTACCAACCTGAAGCTCTTATTGGCAAGCATACGGTCATGGTTGCTAATTTAGCGCCACGCAAAATGCGTTTTGGTATGTCTGAAGGCATGGTATTAGCAGCAGGTCCTGGCGGCGAAGATTTATGGATTCTAAATCCTGATGATGGCGCTAAAGCAGGCATGAGAGTTAAATAGTATCTGTTTAGTCTTTGATACACTCTAGTTAATATTTATCAAAGGTTAAGTTGAAGTAACTAAAAGAAAGGTTATCGGTAACGCGATACCTTTCTTTTTTGTTTATAAACAAAGTGTTAATAAATAATATCGAGAATTATTGTTATGTTTTCAAAATACGCTGCTATTATGTTGGCTACAACCTTAACAGCTTGTAGCACTAGCACTTATGTGTCTACCAATTTAGACAAAGAGAACTTTAAAGAATACTTTTCTGCTTCTGCCGTTGAAATATATCAACATGAAGACGTTATAAAGGCTCGTTATGAGTTTATCGGACTTGTTGAAGGTGAAGATTGCCAAGTAAAACCTCATCATGCCGCGCCCGATAAAATAATTGCTAGAACTCAAGCACGACAACAAGCCTATTCGCAACAGGCTAATGGCATTGTTTTTACAGGTTGTGCTGAATTATCGCCAGAGGAATTAGCAAAACACAACAATACTAATGATGCTAGGCAGTGCCATGCTATTACTATCTGTTACGGCAAAGCATATATTGTTGAAACATCTAGTAAGGCAAAATAACATTCATGACTGATATGAGTAAGAGCTTAACGATAACCCCTATAGGTGAAGTTGAGTCTCCCTATAAAGAAAAGTTTGCCATTCCTCGCCAACCAGGTTTGGTAACGGCAGCACATGGCAAAATTATTTTAACGGGTGATACTAATAACGCAGAGTTAGTGAAAGGTTTAGCACAGTTTTCCCATATTTGGTTATTATTCATTTTTCATGGCACTCAAGCGCAAGGTTGGAAAAATCTCGTTAGGCCACCACGTTTAGGCGGTAATAAAAAACTAGGGGTGCTCGCTACACGCTCAACTTTTAGGCCGAACCCTATTGGCATGTCGGTAGTAAAATTAGAATCAATTGAGCAAAAAGCTCAACAAGTTATCTTGCATATATCCGGCTTAGATCTTCTCGATCAGACTCCAATTATTGATATAAAACCCTATATTCCCTATTCTGATGCATTATCAGGTGCTAAAGCTGGCTTTGCTAATAGCGAGCCAGAAAGTAAACTCAACGTCGTATTTAGTGAAATAGCCCAGCAAACTATAAGCGAATACAACACAAAAATACCTGAATTAGCATTGTTGATTGAACAAGTCTTAATGCAAGACCCTCGTCCAGCTTATAGACAAGATAAAGAAGATAACAAAGTTTATGGTATGAATTTATATAATTTAAATATTCAGTGGCAAATGCAAAGTTTAACTAGCGTATTAGTTACCACTATAACAAGTGAAAATAACACTTAATTAAGCGAGTAATCCATGCCAGCCAAACATATCATTGAATTACTTTTTCTTGCTTCGCTATGGGGCGGATCTTTTATATTCATGCGTATTGCCAGCCCTGAGTTTGGGCCTGTTTTATTAATGGCGTTTCGCACATTAACGGCAAGCTTATTTTTATTGCCCTTGGTATTACTATCTAAAAAACATAGGCAATTTCATGGCTACAAAATGAAAATATTCATTGTAGGCCTATTTAATACCGCAATCCCCTTTGTACTTTTTGGTTATGCTACATTAACGCTCTCTGGCGGTTTAACGTCAGTATTAAACGCCACAACGCCAATGTTTGGTGCTATTGTGGCCTATTTTTGGTTTAGAGATAAGCTCACTGTTACAGCTACGTTTGGTTTACTAATAGGCTTTATCGGCGTTTATCTTTTAGTACTAGACAAGCTGCACTTAGATGTGGAAACAATACTATTACCAACACTGGCAGCATTACTTGCTTCGCTATGCTATGGCTTAAGCGCAAACTTCACTAAAAGGTATTTAACTGGTATTAGCTCAACGGTATTGGCAACAGGTAGTCAAGTTTCTGCCACGATTGTTTTAATACCGATAAGTTTGTTTTTCTTACCGCCCCAAATGCCAAGTAGCATAGCTATTGTTTCTGTATTACTGTTAGGACTTCTTTGTACTGGCGTTGCTTACATTATTTTCTTTCATTTAATTGCTAATTTAGGGCCAACAAAAGCAATATCTGTTACTTACTTGATTCCTGCATTTGGACTCTTTTGGGGAAGTTTATTTTTAGATGAAGTTATCACTATGAGTATGCTAATAGGTTGTGGCTTTATTTTAACTGGTGTGGCATTGGCCACAGGGTTACTCAAATTTCAGAAGAAGTTAGCGAGTGATACGGTAATAAAGTAAGGTGTTAACAAAATAAAGATATCAACTTAAAGATATCAAAAGCCTCTGACTTACCTGGTAGGTGTTTTATGAAACATTTATTTTCAATAAAAGCTTATAAAAACTCATAAATACAAAGAAGTAAAAGCTAAAAAACGCTAAACTCTGGCTATAATAGATATTTTCCACAAAAGGATTTAAGTGCGCTTTATCAAATTTATCTTAGCTTTTTTATTTGCCGCAACACTTTTAATAAGCTTAACTTATTCCGCTCGAACCCAAATTATTTCTTACGGCCTTGATAGCTACCTTACACCGTATCAAGCAGAGCTTACTTGTGTGGATTTTACTTTAACATCTTCACTAGACATTGTTATTACTAAAGCATGTATCAATACCCCTCTAGCAGTAGTTGAGCTTGAAAATGCTCTATTCTCCCTATCTTCTTCTTTTACATTAGCAAAAATTAACCTTGATTCTTTATCAATTACAAGCAAAAGCTCGCTTTTAGCAATAGCGCAAGCTAAGCAGGCAAACGACAGTAAAAAAGATCTTCAGTACTATCTAACCAAAGTTGCCCAATTTAGCTTGGCAATACCTGTTACGGTTCAAAAGTTCACTTATATTCCATTCGTCCCGAATAGCCCTGAACAAAATAACTATGAACAAAACTCTAGTCAAAAAGCTATTTATTACGGGCAAGTTATTGCGGACAAAAGAGCATTTGAACTTTCATTAAAAAATAATAAGCAAGTAAGTATTCTATCAGCACAATTAACAACTCAAGATAAAGGTTTCACTGCTCAAATCAATACAGATTTAGCACAGCTACAATCACTTTTAGCTATCCACCAAGTAAAGTTACCAAAAGCATTAAGCACTGATACCATAATTCATGGGCAATTTAATTCTCAGCTAACATGGCAAAACAACGAATTAATAGAGAATAGTCAACTTGAAAAGTTTTCTGTAGAAAACAAAGCAGGCATAGGCGAAATCGGCTCTTTTAATATTAAGGGTACATTAGCATGGCAAAGCAAAATAAAAGAGACTAAAGCCTTTCCTTCACAACTGTTCATCGAAATTGCCAAACAAAGCGTTGTTGATTTTAACTATGATGTACCGGCATTAATCAATTACTTAACTCAACAAGATACTTCAGCTGAGCTTATTAGCATAATTAAAGCTAATCCCAGCAATGGCTTATCAATAAAGCCAAATGCCAATATAGAAATAGACCTTGCTAAACAAAACCTTAAGCTTTCACATATTGAGTTATCATCTAAAAATACAGTAAGCCCGTTACACTTAAGGCTTTCTAATGTTGATCTAAGCTATCAAACTGATCAGGATTTTACCGTTAAATTAAATGGCGTTAACTTCAATGTAGATACAAAATTAGCAATCAAGCAGCTAGAGAGCCTAACCAAAGAGCCTATAACCATAATCAGCGCTGGAACTATTAGCCAGTTTGATGATAATTGGAAAATCACTTTGCCAACTGATGCCACACAAATCAACTTATCAAAGCTGAGACTGGCTAAAAAGCAAGATATAGAAAGCCAGGCAGCTATTGAAAATATCATTACTCATTGGCAAGGAAATATACATATAGATCACAACGGTTTAGCAAGTTACACATTGGAGAACACTAGCCAAGCTTTACAATTTAAAGCTGAAAAAATAGCGGCAATTGAACAATTTGACTTAAAAGCAAAAATTACAGGTGATTCGAAAGAAATGAAAATCACTGCAGATGTCATTGCTGATAAACAGCCAATATCGAACATTAAAGTGATCGGTAATATAAATCAGCCCAAATATGAAATATTTGCCGATGATTTAGTGTTAACCGATTTATTGAGCTTAAATCTAAACTTACCAGTCAATGTTGAGCTTATAGATGGCAGCCTGAGCTACCATCTAGTAGGGCATCTAACAGATATCGATAATCTATTAAATAATGATTCAACTCTGTCTGTATCCATTAAAGAAATGAGCGGAGAAGTAGATAATACTTGGATTCAAGAGCTGAATTGGCAGCAAAAGCTTACCCTTACCAAGGGGGAAATTTCCACGCCTAATACCAATAAGCTCAACAGCCACGAAAATTACTTCACCATAGCTAAAATCGACACTGCCCCTTCTTTGTCTGAGGTTTCAGCACAAACAAGCATAAACTTTCAAGAAAATAATTTTTCCCTTTCAGCAAGTAATATCACAGCGAAACTGCTCGGCGGAACAATTAACATTAATAAAGCACAGTGGCCATTTTCTGCAAACCATTCAGTTGATGTTCAGCTAACTAGTATAGACTTAACAAAACTACTCGAATTAGACCCTAAACAAGGCATTATAGTGACAGGAAATATTTCAGGTGATTTGCCAGTAAATTATAATGGTAAAACTTTTACCATTATAGGTGGCGAGTTGCACAACATCAGCAATGGCATTATAAAAGTGGCAGACAATCCAACGGTTGAACAATTAAAGTTAGATGATCCGCAGCTAAAGCTGGCCTTTGATGCGATGCAAAACTTACATTATCATTTATTAACTTCAGATGTTTCAATGGATGATACAGGCTATATGCTGTTCGATACGACTATCAAAGGGAGGAACCCTGATATAGATAATGATGTAAACCTGAACTTAAACCTTAATTATGACTTAATGGGATTGTTAGAGTCATTAAACATTACTACCCAAATTGAGCAGAAGCTCATTGACCGTTTACAAAAGAACTAAGGAGCATTTATGAATAAGCTAATCGCAATTACCGTTGCGACTATATTACTTTCAGCTTGTACTCATAAAGTGGAAGTTAGCGCAAAAGAGCCAATTACTATAAATTTAAATTTGAAAATTGATCACGAAATACGGGTAAAAGTTGATAAAGAACTTGATAGTATATTCAGTGAAAACAGCGATATTTTTTAAGGAGCAACAATGTATCAGTTAATGAAAAAATTCAGTTTGGCAATGATTGCCTTGAGTATCACCTTCTCTGCTTGGGCTATATCTCTTGATCAAGCTAAACAGCAAGGCTTAGTCGGTGAAATGGCTACTGGTTATTTGGGTGTCGTTGTGTCCAGTCCAGAGGTAAAAAGTTTAGTAGAAAATGTTAATGACAAGCGTAAACAACTTTACCTTGATATTGCCCGTAAAAATAAACTCACTATGAAGCAAGTGACCGCGTTAGCGGGTGAAAAAGCCATAGCGAAAACGCAATCAGGCCATTTAATAAAATTGGCTTCAGGCGGATGGATTAAAAAATAACAGAAAGTAAAGCTCGTAAATATAAAGATCTCAAAGGCAAACTATCGAGATCTTTATCTAACAAATAAATTCAAGAGGGCTAGCTCACTTAAGTTTAGCCTACTGTTTTACTACCTTGCCTGATTTCATAACAAAATCAACATCAAGCAACTCTTTAATATCTTTTAAAGGACTACCATCAAAAGCAATAATATCAGCAATTTTACCTACTTCTAACGTACCTAAACTGTCTGACATATCAATTAAATCAGCTGCATTTATGGTTGCTGACTTTAAAATGGCTTTATTGCTCATACCCGCTTGTGCCATTAAAACACCTTCTTTACCATTATTTCCGTGTGAAGAGACGCCGCTATCAGTGCCGTAAGCAATTTTTACACCTGATTTATAAGAGCGTTTAAAGTTAGCCGTCATATCGGCGCCAACACGAATAGCTTTTGCTTTAATGGCTTCAGACATAAAATTAGTATTTTTGGCTAGGCCAACCACAGTATGTCCTGCCAATAAAGTAGGTACTAGATATGCCCCAGATTTCTTAAATAACGTGATACTCTCTTTATTGGCATAGCTGCCATGTTCAATACTATCCACTCCAGCGCGAAGGGCTGCGTTTATACCCTGAGCAGCATGGGCATGACTAGCAACTTTTCTACCTAAAGCATGGGCAGCTGAAACTATTTCTTTTAATTCATCATCAGCCATCTGCTGGCCTGTGCCTGTGTTGGTATCGGAAAGAACTCCCCCCGTAGACGTAATCTTAATAACATCAGCACCATATTTAATGGCATGACGAGTTGCTCTTCGACAATCAAATGGACCATCACAAATTGTTTTACTTGTGCGCATAGTTAAAATATCAGGGCTTAAACCATCTACATCACCATGACCTCCTGTTACTGAGACAAAGCTACCTGCAGCTTTGATCCTTGGGCCCTCTATCCAACCTTTAGCTATCGCATCACGTAATGCAAAAATTTGCTCTGCACCAGCCCCTAGATCTCTTACCGTAGTAAAACCTGCCATTAAAGTTTTTCTAGCATTAAAAGCACTTTGCATTAACACATCAGCATCAGACATACGCAGTGATTGACTATCATTTTTAGGGCCTAATTCTCCTTGTAAATGAACATGCATGTCCATTAGACCAGCCATAACAAAGCTTGACGACAAATCAATTAATTGTGCATTTTCATCAACAGACCTAGCACTGATAAAACCATTCTTAATTGCTGTTATTTTACCGTCGACAATAACAAGAGATTGTTTTGAAGAAGGATTTTCATCGGCATTTTGTAGTAAAATTCCTGCATGAATAACTTGCGTTTGTGCATATAAATTAAAGGCAGAAAGAACAGAGAGTGTTAGTAATGAGTTTTTTAGTATGGATTTAAGATGAATTTTCTTGATTATCATGATGGTATTGCTCTTAGATTACTTACACAGTGTAAGTATAAAAATATAGCTGCCAATACCTTAACAGCTATATTTGTTGAGTCAACACATTAGCAAAAACTAATGTTGATGACCACCTACACCATGGGCATGACCATGTTGTATTTCTTCCTCTGTCGCTTCACGAACATCAACCACTTCAATATCAAAAGTAATGACCTTACCTGCTAAAGGTGGATTAATGTCAACCGTTACCATAAATTTACCTGTTTTAACCACAGTAACTTGGCGTTGACCCTGCTCAGTTTGAACTACAGCAATCATTCCCGCCTTCCATTTGGCATTCTTGCTCGGCAAACCTTGCAAATGTTTAACCGGTACTCGTTGCACCATATCTTCTTGACGTTCGCCGTATGCCTCTTCAGGTTGTAAAGTAACGCTAAATTTATCACCCACTTCTTTATCAGTTAATGCTTTTTCTAAGCCAGCTAAGGTGTTATTCGCGCCATGTAGGTAGGCTAGTGGGTCTGAACCATGTGATGATTCGATTTCTTTACCTGCTTCATCTTTTAATACGTAGTGAAATTGGGCGACGGTTTTATCAGCTATTTTCATGTAATTCTCATACTCTTATAACGGTTATAAATAATTTTAAATTTTGGTTGAATAATGATGCACAGTTTAGCATTAAACTTTTAGCTTTATGCCCATAAAAGCAAAATAACTACACTTAATATAATCAAAAACATACCAAGGTATTCGATGGCAGTGATTTTTTCTTTAAAAAGACGATAAGTTAAGGCTAGCGTAATAAAAAATTCTACCTGCCCTAGCGCTTTAACATAGGCAGCTGTTTGAAAACTCGCCCCAGTAAACCAGCCTATTGAGCCAATAACACTAGTAACTCCCACAAATAAACATAAACGCCAATGCTTAAACATTAATGGCAATTGTTGCTTATCTTGAAAATACACATAAATAAGGGAAATAACCGACTGTACTGTGATCATAAAAACTAGCGTGATAGCAGCGCTGACCAATAAATCAGTATTAAGCGCCAAGCTAGACTCACGAATTAAGAGTGTTGTAATTGCTAACCCTAAACCAGCCCCAAGTCCAAAAGATAAACCGGCAATAGCATCAGAGCCAGCAAATGCTTGTCGAAAGTTAAATTTCACTTTAGAGACAAAGAAAACCCCAACTACGCCAACAATTACACTAAACCAACCCATAACACTTAAAGGAGCAGCGAATAATAACGCACCTACAATAGCCACTTGAATTGCTTCTGTTTTAGCTAAACTGGTAGCAACAGCAAAGTTCTTAAAACGAAATGCAGCCACTAAACATGCTGTCCCTATTATTTGTGTCACACAGGCAATAAGCGCATAAAAAAGAAAATTATTATTTAATACTGGCGCTTCAACCTCCCGAAACGACAACACCCAGATAAGATAAAACCAAGCGAATGGCAAAGCAAAGACATAACGTACCGAGGTCGTTGCCATCGCATTTAACTTGCCAGAGAGCTGCTTCTGTCCTGCTGTTCTCACCGCTTGCATTGTCGCCGCAAGCAAGGTGAAATAAATCCAAACTTCCACTAGGATAATCCTGTTGATATCAAGGTTTATTGACGATTTTATTACGTTTTCGAGTAAAACATCCTGTGAAAGCTAGGTTACGACAAAGCAAACTGTTTATCTAAAACACTTACTCCAAGACCACTTTGTTTATTTACCTTTACCTGAACAGCGATGCGTTCTTTTAGCGCTTCGACATGACTTATGATACCAATCATTTTACCACTAGCATTTAAACTGTCTAACGCGTTTAAGGCTATTTCTAAAGTATCATTATCTAAAGTACCAAAGCCTTCATCTAAAAAGAGCGAGTCAATACTGGTTTTGCTACTAACAAGATCAGACAAGGCTAAAGCAAGTGCTAAACTCACTAAAAAGCTTTCACCACCCGAAAGTGTTTTAGTATTACGCACACTATCCCCCTGCCAAGTATCGAGCACTTCTAATGACAAAGTTTCACCTTGTTGGCACTGAAGCTGATAACGACCATCAAGTTTATTAAGCTGCTCATTAGCAAGATAGACTAAATGATTTAAGGTTAATCCTTGGGCAAACTTTCTAAATTTTGCGCCATCAGCAGAGCCAATTAAAGCATTTAAATAAGCGAGTTCATCTACTGCTATTTGCTCATTTTCAATTTGGGTTAATAGCGTTTTTTGTCTATTTTTATTATGTTGATCATAACTTATTTTTTCATGGGTTTGCCCGAGCATTAATTGCAGTTGTTTTAACTCTTCACTTAACTCTGACAACTTTGTTTCTATCATCTCCTGACTCAAAGAAATAATATCACTGTCAGCCATTCCTTTATCAAGTTGCTGACTTTTATCTAACGCTAAACTCAATTCATTTTCGGCAATTAATTTAGACTTATTTATCTGTACAACTTGCAGTTTTGCATTGTGTTCTTGCCCAGATAACTGTTGCAATATTGACATACTTTGCTGAAATGAGTTTTGTGCTTCTTCTAACTCTTTTTTAATGGATTGCAGTTTCATTTGAATGGATTGTCTAACAAAATCAACCGATTGATGTTCTACATCAATATACCCTAATTGCTCAAACTCAGTTACGCGTAACTCTTTTTTATACTGCAACTGGCTGTTTAACGTTGATTTTTGCTGTTGTAAGTTTACTAACTGCTCTTGTGCTTGTTTATTTTGCTCTAGGTGCACAACATGGCTTTGTTCGAGGGTATGCAGTGTTGAGGTAAGTGTTTTCAACTCACTTTGAGCCTGCTCAAATAGTGTAATATTCTGAGCTAGTTTCTCTAACAACAAAGCAATATTTGTCTGTGAATTTTCCGGCTGTTCTTCACTTGAAGAGTGATTTATTCCGCTGGTTTTTAACTCTACAATCAGTGAGTTTTCTATCGTAGCTAACTCACTTTTTAACCGTTCAACAATAACATTTTGTTCCTGATAGTATTGTTGTTGGTAAGTTAATTTTTCTTGTAATAAAACGCCTTGATGTATAGCCTGAGTTAATTGTTGCTGCCATTGTTCAGCTGTTTGATTAAGAGAAAAGACTTGCTGCTCTAACTCATTAAAATTGTGAGCAAACAAGTTCATCTGTTCAAGTTTTGATGTGCTCTGCTGAATTAACTCGCTAATAGCTTCATAATCAGCTAGCTTTATTTGTAACACCCTATCTTTAGCTAAACTATCGAAATTTGCCGATAACTCTTGTTGCTCTTCAACAATTATTTCTGTGCGGTTTTTATTTATTGCCAGTAATGAGTTCAGTTCTCCTTCTTGTTTTGCAAAGGCTTTTCCTTTGCTTTCAAGTTGTTCGAGCTCTTTATTTACCCACTGCAAGCGTTGTTGATGCTCATCAAGGTTAATTGCTTGATAACTTTCAATGGCTGGGTGCTCAAGAGAACCACACAAAGGGCATGGCTGTTGTGACTGTAACCTATCCCTATGCTGACTTAAAGCCATAATAGTTTGCTGCTGAACGATAAGTGTTTCCACATCAACTTTTTGCTGTTTTATTGTAGAAAACTGTTGTCGCAATTCTAGTAATTGCTTTTCTATGCCTTCTAGTAAGCCTTGGCTGCTGTGTGTTTCAAGACTTAGCTTTGCTTGCTCTTGATTCAAAACTAAATAGCGAGAAGATAATTGCTGCAGTTGTCCGTAAGTATTTTTCAACGCTGCTAATTCATTCAAGCTTGTATTTAAAGAGATTGAATTAAGGCTTTCAGCAGTAAAATTAAAGGAAGTTAACAGTAGCTGATTATTGTTAATTAGCTTGGTTTGTTGCTGCTGTATGTTTTCAAGCTGTGAATATTGATTTGCTAATTGCTGTTTATTTTGCTTAACAACATTCTGATGTTGTTTTTGCTCTGTAGTAAGCTGTTGTACTTTCTGTTGGGCCGCTGATATTTGCTTTTCTTGTATAATAAGATCAGCTTTTATCTTTTCTGACTGGCTTACTTGGCTTTGCCACAGTGGTAATTTATCTTTAACATTAGCAAGTAACTGATGCTCGCTAATATACTTATTAACCTCACTCATTTGTGTAGAGAGCAATCTTTTTTCACCAGCACTTTGCTGCTGCTTTTCATCGGCAAACTTAACTAATTGCTCTTGCTTTTGTTGCTGCTTACCCGTATCGGCAAGCTGTGTGTTCAAATGGGTAATTTCATTATCTAAAGGTACTATTTGCTCAATGAGCTGATTTTCTATCTTTGAAAAGCTTTTTTGCTGACTCTCTTGTTTAGTTAACAAGCTATTTACTGTAGCTTGGTGCGTATTAACCACAGCTTTAGCTTGTGCCGATTGTTGATTTAATTGCTCAATTTGCGTGAGTAAATTTTGATGTTCTTGCTCCAGCGCTAATTTGTGCTTTAAGGCAGATAAAGTATTTTGCTTTAGTGATACCTGTTCAGATTGTTGCTTTAATCCAGCTTCTTTATCCTTTAGCTCAACTAACTCTTGCTCAGTTAATAAACTAATATCTTGAGCCCTATTCCGAGTCAATTTTAATGACAATTCAGCCTGTTTGTGATTTTCAAAAACTTGCTTTGAGATCTCTCCGTAGATTTCTGTACCTGTCAGTTGCTCAAGTAATTGCGCTCTTTCATCTGCTTTAGCATTTAAAAAAGCAGCAAACTCACCCTGCGATAACAACATAGACTTTCTAAAGCGAGAAAAATTCAATCCCGTAATTTCAGCAATTTTATCTTTAACGTCTTTTAACTTTTCAGCAATAATAGTACCTTCAGAGCCTATATCATCAAGCTTTGATAATTGTGCAAATGGTGCAAGTAAGTTGCCATCAACTTTATTACGCGCTCTTTTTTGACTCCAAAATGCGCGATAACACTGCCCTTTTACTTCAAATTCAACTTCCGCTAAACAATGTGCCGTATAGCGTGTCATCAACTGATTTTGAGTGGCTGATACTTTTATTCGTGGGGTTTCATGATATAGCGCTAAGCAAATGGCATCTAAAATAGTAGTTTTGCCTGCGCCCGTTGCGCCCGTAATGGCAAAAAGCGCATTGCTATCAAAAGGAGGCTGAGTAAAATCAAGTTGCCAAGCATCTTTGAGCGCATTGATATTCTCAAAGCGAAGTTTCAATATTTTCATGAATCCTTAACCTTAGAGTCTTGCTCTTGTTCTTGCACTTGAGCTACAGCTTTTTTAAATAAAGTATTCAGTTTGTTTTTTCGGTTTTCTAATTGAGCCACTTGTTGTTCAGGGTTATCTTCTGCCAACCAACTTTCCTGATTTAAACGAGATAAAAAAACTTCATCCAAAGTAAGTTCGCTAAGCGTACTGCGTTCTATTTGTTGCATCATTAAGCGGTTTCTCAATTGCTTTTCTCGCCTAACTAATAAAACTTCTACGGGAAAGTCTTTCACTAAAGCAGTTATTTTTGTTTGCAAGTCACTTAATATCGCTGAGTCCAACAGTTCAATGTCTAACCAAAGCTTTTTGCTATTTGATACTAAAAGTTCACCTGCCGCTGTTAAATCAGTAACGAGTTGCTCGATATCTTTTACTAGGTTTTCTAATGAGGTTTTTACCATGGCTAATGGTTGAAAACATGGCACACGCAAATCGCTAATACTCTTAAGTTTACCTAGTTCAAAATCCACCATCAGCACACGTTTTTGCTGTTTAGCTTCATCGAAACTTAGCGCAATAGGCGATCCTGAATATCGAATATGCTCAGTTTTCGCTACTTTTTGTGCGCGATGAATATGACCTAAAGCAATATAATCTGCCGGAGGGAAAGTTTTACTTGATAATGCCTCTAATGTGCCTATATATATTTCTCTTACTGAGTCTGAAACGCTAGCGCCAAGTGCGGTCAGGTGCCCCGTAGCAATAATCGGTAACTGCAAACCACTTTCTTTAACTAGCTGTTGAGCATGCTTAAATAAACATTGGTAATGACAATCTATCGCCTGTTGAAGAGAGTTGGATTTATCGCCTGCTGATTGACCTTCTTGGCTTTTAATAACATCACGAGGTCTAATGTAGGGTACAGCACAAATAACAGCGATAGGATTACTTTGTTTATCTTGTAAGGTAAAAACTTGCTCAGATAAATTACTGTCAACATTTATATCTGTAACATTGGCTATGACACGGGTTGATAAAGAACCAAGCAGTATTTTAGATTCAGCTAACATGCTTGCTGAATCATGATTCCCACCTAACACAATGAGTTGACAGTCAAGGGATTGCAGTTCACTGATAAAATTAAAGTACATTTTACGCGCATAACTTGGCGGAGTTGCGGTATCAAAAATATCTCCCGCAACAATAATAGCATCAACATTTTGTTGTTGTGCTTGAGCTAATAACCAATCAAGAAACTGTTGATGTTCATTTGCACGACTCTTTCCATAGAAATATTGACCTAAGTGCCAATCTGAAGTGTGAATAATACGCATAAAAAACGTTGAGGGTAATAAAACAGAGAGGTTAACGATTCTACCTGATTAGTGAGAATAAACCATTAAGTTATTGATAAAAATCAGTTAGAAAATTATTGTCTTAAGGATAATAAAAATATATTTACCAGCTAAGTTACATTTTTCGCTGCATTGAAAAATTAATGAGATCCACTGACGGTACTGGCTTACTAAAATAATAACCTTGCAAATAATCACATTTCAGCTCTCTAAGCTTTAACAATTGCTCCTTTGTCTCAACACCTTCTGCGACTACTTTCAAGCCTAAGCTATGGGCCATTGCAATAGTTGCAATCACTAGGTCACAATCAGCTTTATTGGTGGTGATGCCATTAATAAAGTTTCGATCTATTTTAAGAATATCAAAGGAGTATTGCCTTAAATAACTTAAAGAAGAATAACCTGTACCGAAGTCATCCATAGACAACTTTATACCTAACTCATGCAGTGAAACTAAAGCATCGTCAATGTAAGATTGACCAATCATTAATACTCCTTCAGTAATTTCAAGCTCTAGGCTTTCTGCATCTATTTTGGCATCTTGCAGTGATTTTTGGACAAAGTTCAGTAGCTCAGTATCTCTAAATTGTCGAGGAGAGAGGTTAATAGCCATCCTATATTTTGCTTGTTCTCGCTTTTGCCATTCATTTAAAAATGCTAAGGATTCTTTAACCACAAACTGCCCTATTGGTACGATTAACCCAGTATGCTCAGCAATTGGGATAAACTCATCAGGACCTATATTACCCAAAGCAGGATTACACCAACGTAAAAGTGCTTCAGCTCCGATAATATTACAGTGTTTGGCATCAAATTGAGGTTGATAATAAACCTCAAATTCTCCTCGCTCTAATGCGCCATGCATTTGCTCTTCAATTTCTAATCGTCTGAGCATGCAGGTATTCATCTCTGCGGTGAAAAATGAATAGGTATTTCGCCCTAGTGCTTTGGCTTGATACATAGCGGTATCAGCATTTCTTAATAACTCAGAGGCGTTTTTACCATTATCTGGAAACATTGCGATGCCAATGCTCAAAGTTACCATCAATTCCCTACCGTCAATTTTAAAGGGCTCTCTAAATACACGCAGTAAATTTTCGGTAACAGTTAATGCATTATGGTTATTGGTTAAACCTCTAAGTAAGACGATAAATTCATCACCACCTAAGCGACCCACAGTATCTTCATTTCGCACAACCTGGCTTAATCTATGGGCTGATTCAAGCAAGAGTTTATCGCCAATCTCATGACCTAAGGTATCGTTAATTTTTTTGAAGTCGTCTAAATCGAGGAAAAGAATTGCTGTTTTTTCATCATTTCGCTCTGCTTCATGAATTAATTGCGTTAAGCGATCTAGAGACAAAAAACGATTAGGTAACTCAGTTAAAGCATCATAATAGGCATGCTTACGGATAGACTCTGAGGCTTGGTGCTGCTCAGTGATATCTCTAACAATCGCAACAAGTTGATTTTCTTCGGGTAAATAAGTAATTCGAGCATCAAAATAGCTTACGCCATGGGGCATCGCCAATTCATACTCTAAACTTGATACCCCTTTTTCAGCGTGAGCCTTATCTATGTTCAGTTGAAATTCTTTGGCAACATTTTTTGGAAGTACATCGGCCATTGACTTACCAATGAACTCTTCAGGTGAAACATAGAGGTTGATTTTATTGCTAGCATAGTAATCAAGAATAACACCATTCACATCCATGAGAAAAAATAAGTCTGGAATTGTTTCAAATGTTGCCGCAAGTAAATTTTCTTTATGTTTGACTTTAGCTTCAACTCGCTTTAAGTCGGATAAGTTAATATCAATGCAGTACATTTGCTTTTTATGATATTGATTAGTAAAAAGCGCATGATTTGAATAAACAAAAACTTCACTACCGTCTTTATGGGATAGAGCAAGTTCAGATGAAGGAATAGGCACACCGTTGTTCATCCAGTCTTCAATACCAGCAACAACAGCCTCACGCATTTCTTCTGGAATGATAAGATCTTCTAGTTTACATCCAAGTGCTTCCTCATAGGAATAACCATAAAGCTGCTCACTGCCTTTGTTCCAATAGAAAACACGGCGGTGTTCATCATACCCCTGAACTGCAATAGTCTCTATTACATCAAATAAATGGTGAAGAGAGTCATTAGCTTCAATTTCACTGATAAACCGATTAATACTATTGTCCGGTGCCATTTTGGTATAATTCCAGAAAGTCCTTTACTCAAACTATAAACTAAAAGTAGAGGTTTACCCAACTCCTCCTCTCAATAATAGTATTAATTTACGCAAGATCAATACCAACGGCGACAACCTTGTATTCTGGACATTTAGTATGCTTATCAGTGACATCACCCGTTACTCTGTTGACCATCAATTCTGGAAAATGAAAAGTGGTAAAAAGAATACCACGGTTAACTTTATCGCTTACTTCTGCGGTTAGTGTAATTTCACCGCGGGCTGAAAACAGTCTTACTTTAGCTCTGTCTTCAATGCCTTTTTCCTGAGCATCATGATGATTTATCAAAAGTACATCTTCATCAATAATGTTTTCATTACCCGATCTACGGGTCATGGTGCCTGCATTATAGTGTTCTAAATTACGACTGGTGGTTAAAATAAACGGCAGCCTATCACTGTTGTTTAGTACCTCTGTGCTTTCTTCAAATTCAAAAAAGTGAAACTTACCTAAACCGCGTTTAAACGTATCTGTGTGCAATATTTTGGTATCTTTGCCATTTTTAGATACAGGCCACTGTAAGCCATTATCGCCTAAGTTTTGCCAAGTAATCCCCGCAAAAAATGGGACAACTTGTGAAATCTCCGCTAATAATGATTCAGGTGAATATGGCGCTTGTTGATACCCTAAGGCATTCATCATTTCGACAATAATATCACCATCCGTTTTACAGCCTTGTTTGGCGGGAACAGCAGCGTTAACTCTTTGTACTCGTCGCTCACCATTGGTGAAAGTGCCATTTTTCTCTAAAAAGCTAGTTCCAGGAAGCACAACATCAGCCATTTTGGCGGTTTCAGATAAAAAGATTTCTTGAACAATGAGTAAATCTAAATTTGCAAGGCTAGCAATAACATGTTGCTGATTAGGATCTGTTTGTACAACATCTTCACCTAAAATCCAAAGTGCCTTTAAATCACCGGCAAGAGCAGCGTTAAACATTTCAGGAATTTTATAGCCTATTTCAGTTGGCCATTGTTTAAGGTTAACCAAGGAGTTATCAGATATTTGATAGTGCTCTTGATAGGCTTTAATATTGTTTGCTTCATCAACAGCAAAATACCCTGCACCTTGATGAGGCTGACAGCCCATATCTGCAGCGCCTTGAACATTGTTCTGCCCTCGAAGTGGATTCATGCCAACACCTTCTGTGCCAACATTACCGGTAAGCATTACTAAATCAGCTATACACATAATGGCTCGACTACCTTGGCTATGTTCAGTTACACCAAGTCCGTGAAAACTCATGGCTTTATTTGCTTTTGCATAGGCAATAGCCGCCTCTTTTACCAAATATTTATCGACACCAGCTATTGCCGCTAATTGGTCAATATTAAGAGCTTGAATTGCCTTTTTATAACTTTGATATTCTTCCGTTCGAGTTTGGATGAATTCATTATCAACAAGATCCGCTTCAATAATAAAATATGCCATCATATTTAACACTGCGACATTAGTGCCTGGGCGTAATTGAATATGCCAGTTAGCGAAGCGTGCAAGCTCTGTTTTTACCGGATCAAGCACAATTAAGGGTGTGCCTTTCATCACTTTCTGCTTAATTTTGGCACCTGTCACCGGGTGAGCGGCGGTTGGGTTTGCACCTATAAGTAAAATTAATTCCGTTTGTTTTAAGTCATGAATAGAGTTGGTTGCCGCTCCAGTACCAAAGCTTTGCTGCATACCGTAAGCGGTGGGCGAATGACAAACCCTCGCACAGCAGTCAATGTTATTGGTACCAATAACTGCTCGCATCATTTTTTGTAAAAGATAATTTTCCTCATTGGTACAACGGGCGGATGAAATGCCAGCAATAGCATCACTGCCGTATTCTGTTTTTATGCTTGTTAAGCGCTTGGTAATATAATCAAAGGCTTCTTGCCAACTCACTTTTTGCAATGTGCCATTGACTTTTATCATGGGTGAATCGAGACGATCACTATGATCATAGAATCGCCAAGCATATCGACCTTTCAAACAAGTATGCCCACTATTCACCTCGGCATCTTTTGGCGCTTCTATCGATAAAATTTTGTTATCTTTTACTGATACTTCTAAATTACAACCTACGCCACAATAGGAGCAAACTGTACGCACTTTCTCAATATCTTGTTGATTGGATTCAGTTATTTTTTGTCTGAAAACATCACTGATAGCGCCAGTTGGACAAGTTTGTGCGCATGCGCCACAAGATACACAGTCAGAGTCTTTAAAGCTGACATCTTGCCCTTTAATGATTCTGGCATCAAAGCCACGCCCTGAAACACTTAATACTTGCTCACCTTGAATTTCATCACAAGCACGAACACAGCGGTTACAGTCAATACAAAGTGATAAATCAGAGCGCATAAACGGATGGGAATCATCAATGCTGCAGCCTTCTTGTGATTTATTGCTAGCAGAAAAAGATTTTTTCGGTGAATTAAAGCGAACTTGGTTAACACCACTTTCATTGACTACTTGCTCAAATTCCGTTGTCGGACTAGATAAACTTTTAGTTAACATATGCTCAGGTAAATCAGAGAGCACGAGTTCGACAATATTTTTACGCAATTTCTCTACTCGCTGAGAATGGGTAAAGATATGCATGCCATCTGTGATCGGTGTATGACACGAGGCCATCACTTTGCGTGGGCCATCAGCCGTTAACGCGACATCAACACTACACACTCGGCAACTGCCATAGGGCGCTAAGCGAGTATCATCACACAAGGTGGGGATTTTATTCACCTCATCAATACGTCGACTAAAAGTTAAAATGGTTTCTCCCGCAGTGATTTCGTAAGGAATACCGTTTAAAAATGCTGTTTTTGCTTGTTGCATGACTAGGCTCCTATTTCTTTATTGGTGTTGGCATGAAAGTAAGGAGAAATTTCATCTGAAAAATACTGCAAGATATTTTTGATTGGCAGAGGAACACCGCCACCTAATGCACATAAAGAACCTAATTGCATAGTCTCTAATAAGTCAGCTAACAACTCTTGATTCAAAAGCTCATCACCTGCAATAGCTTGCTCAAACATTTCTTGACCACGTACTGAGCCTATTTGACATGGATAACATTTCCCACAGGATTCAAGTGCAGTAAATTCAAACAAATGAGCAATGTAATCAATCATAGCCATACTCTCTGGTATACCAATAATACTGGCATGTCCTAATAAAAAGCCATGCTCGGCAAATGACTCAAAATCAATGGTGAGTTTATCTATTTCACTTAGTGGCACAACACCACCTAAAGGCCCGCCAATATGCAGTGCTTTAATATTTTTTGTAAAACCACCAGCAAGATCAATGACCTCAACCAAGGGAGTTCCCATGGCAACTTCATAGATACCGGGGTTATTAAAAGCACTATCAAGGGACAATAATTTACTGCCTGTCGATTTACCATTTCCTAAGTTTTTGTATAGGGTAACGCCACTACTTTTTTCATCTGCCAAGTTTGAAAAAATAAAATGAATGGACGCAAAGGTCTCGACATTGTTGACCACGGTTGGACAGCCAAATAAGCCACTTTGTGTTGGAAAAGGTGGCCGCACTGAAACCACAGGGCGTTGACCTTCTATAGAGCGAAGTAATGCGGTTTCTTCACCACAAATATAAGCGCCAGCTCCTTTGATAATTTTAAAAGAAAAATCAGTATCTAACGATAATTGTTCGAACTCACTAATAGCCTGCATTGTTTGTTCAATGGCGGCTGGGTATTCTGCGCGAATGTATAGAACACCTGTTTTAGCACCGGTTAAAAAACCAGCCATTAACATACCAAAGAGTACGGCATGAGGTCTGTGTTCTAATAAGTAACGATCTGAAAAAGCCCCTGCATCACCTTCATCTGCATTACAAACAATGTACTTTTCATCACCTTTTTCAGCTAGACATGATTGCCACTTAACACCCGTGGGAAATCCTGCACCACCACGCCCTCTCAGGCCTGATTCAATAAGGTTTGTTAAAAGTTGTTGCTTATCCGCAATAGCAGTCTTTGCAGATAACTCACTAAACAAGTGATAATAGTGTTTAGCATCGGTTATTTCGGCGGTCAAAATAGGTGTTGTTAAGGTAGAAAGTACCTTATAAGACTCACTTGATTGCGTATTAACATCTTCAATAATCGCCGCAAGTTTATCAATATCTTTACCGGAGAAGTTGTTTTCCGCTATTTGAAAAGCTGAGTTTTCAGCGCAGCGTCCTAAGCAGGTAACATGACCAACATTGTCATCACCGTATTGCTCAACAAGCTTTGCTTGAACCTGAGTTTGTGTTTCGGCACATAAGCAAGAAGAACCATTACAAACATAGGCCTTTTTATTGGCATTATGATGATTTGAGCCATCGTCTAAAAAGTCATAGAAACTAGCTGCACCATGGACCACAGCCTCACCGATTAAAAACTCTTTCGCTAAGTCCTTTCTTTGCTGCTCTAAGCTGGTTGACTTTTCATCATCGGATGTAAATACGAGTTTTTGAAATAAAGTATTATCAAGGCCTTTTCTACGGGCAAGTTGTGATAAATTTTTCGACATAGTTGCTCTCTTGTCTGCTTTTTGTTTAGCATTTACGTTTAATTGTTATGCTTACTTTTGACGTTTATATTTTTGCTAATTAAATTATCTAAATATATTTTAAGTACAAATATGAGTTTAGGCTTTTATTCGCCAATCTCCATGATATAAATTGAAAGAATCATCTTTAAGAAAACCTATTAACGTTAATTCAAATCGTTGCGCGGCTTTAATGGCTAAATCTGATGGGGCGCCTACAGCAACCAAAATACTTATTCCTGCCATTACCGCTTTTTGTACTATTTCAAAACTTACTCGACCGCTAACAAACATGACTAGTAATTGATTATGCACTGGTAATGTCTTTTGTTTGAGACCTTTGCCGATAAGTTTATCTACGGCGTTGTGCCTACCTATATCTTCATAAATTGCTAATAGTTGCGCTGTTTGATTAAATAGTGCTGCACTGTGTGTGCCACCAGTTTGGTTAAATAGTTGCTGCTGAGTTCGCATCTTTACCGTTAGCGTATAGATTAAATCAACATCAATTTGTAGACCTTGAGTTGAGTTAAGTAAATTAACCGGCGCTTTCAGCTCTAACGCTTTTAACGAAGTTGCTCCGCATAAACCGCAACTTGAATAAGTTGCTTGAAAACGCTCTATAGACGTTAAATTAGGTGCAATTCCTTTGCTAAATTGTACTTGCCAACTATTAGTGTTTTGAGCTTCTGAGCTATTTTCTACATAAATGCTAGCGATATCACTAGGATGCTTTATGACACCCTCACTAAATAACAAACCAAGTATCAAACATACCTCATCACCAACAGAGCGCATTGTTATCGCGAAGACTTTTGATTCAGTGATTAAGTCTGCATTGTGCCAAAGTAAATTAATTTGCAAAGGTTGTTCAGTAACCACTACGTCATGCTCTACAGCTCTATTAACATTACCTTCGCGCGAATAGGTAACCTTATCAATACGCTTTATTGCTTGTGGTATAGCAGGAGTATCTGCCATTAATTATCCAATGAATATAGTAAACATGCCTAAAGTTTAACGCCTTAAAATTAAAGTGGAAAGGTGGGAGTACAAAGGCATTTAATTTCAAAGTGTTTTTTTGTAATGGTTTTGTTGCAACTTAGTAGCTAATTGCTAAATTAATGAGCACAAAAAGAAGAATCAAACGACTTAACAAGGATTTATCATGGCATCTGATGTAGAAATTGCTCAACAATTTTCCCCAAAACCCATTCATGAGATTAGTGAACAGCTTAATATAGCTGAAGAACACGTACTTCCTTACGGCAAAGATATCGCAAAAATATCACTTGATGCCTTAAAAATTAAATCAAAGAAAAAGGGTAAGTTAATTTTAGTTTCAGCCACCACCCCTACTCCTTCAGGTGAAGGTAAAACCACCACTACAATAGGTTTAGGACAAGCATTTACTCAACTTAACGAATCTGTTTGTATGGCATTAAGGGAGCCATCGCTTGGTCCTTGTTTAGGCATGAAAGGCGGGGCAACAGGTGGCGGTTATAGCCAAATAATGCCTGCCGATAGAATTAACTTACACTTTACTGGCGATTTTCATGCCATTACCACCGCAAACAATTTACTCTCTGCCACTATAGATAACCATATTTATCATGGCAATGTTCTCAATATTGACCCAAGACAAATTGCTTGGCGACGTACAATGGACATGAACGATAGAAGCTTAAGAAAGATAGTGCTAGGTTTAGGCGGGAAAATGCAAGGTATTCCGCGTGAAGGTGGCTTTGATATAACCGCTGCATCAGAAGTAATGGCCATGCTGTGTTTAGCCAGTGACGCTGAGGATCTACAAAAGCGTTTAGATAATATCTTAGTGGGTTATACCTACGATGGAAAAGCTATTTTTGCTAAGCAGCTAAATATAACAGGCGCTATGATGGCACTTTTGCGAGATGCCCTTCAACCAAACCTAGTGCAGAGTTTTGAAGGTACACCAGCCTTTGTCCATGGTGGACCATTTGCCAATATTGCCCATGGTTGCAACAGTATAATAGCAACAAAAATGGCAATGCATTATAGCGACTGGACCATCACAGAAGCGGGCTTTGGTTTTGATTTAGGGGCCGAGAAATTCTTTGATATAAAGTGTAGAGTCGCCGAGCTAGACCCTGATGCCGTTGTATTAGTGACCACAGTGCGCGCTTTAAAAATGCATGGCGGTAAAGATAAAAATGATCTTGAAGTAGAAGATTTAAGTGCTGTCGCCAAAGGACTTGAAAACTTAGATAAACATATAGAAAGCGTAGAGTTATTTAATAAACAGCCTGTTGTCGCGTTAAATCGTTTTGCCACAGACACCGATACCGAAGTTGCCTTAATTAAAGCAAGGTGTGTTGAACACGGTGTTGCCTTTGCTGAAACCACACATCATGCCGATGGCGGTAAAGGCGCAATTGAATTAGCGAAAGCGGTAATGACATCTGTTGAAAATAATAAACCCTTTGAGCCGCTTTATGATCTTGACTTAACCGTTGTTGATAAAGTTCGTAAGGTCAGTCGAGCCATGTATGGCGCAACCGATGTTGCTTTTTCTAAACAAGCAGAAAAAGATCTCAAACATGTAGAAGAACTTGGTTTAACCCATTTGCCAATATGTATCGCCAAAGCTCCTAGCTCACTCTCTGATGATCCTACCTTACATGGTAGACCTCGTAATTTTGAAGTCACCGTTAGCTCTATTCAAATTAACGCAGGGGCAGGTTTTTTAGTGGTATTAACGGGTAATATTATGCGCATGCCGGGCTTACCGAAAAAACCTGCAGCCTATGACATTAAACTGTTAGAAACCGGAGTGATTGAAGGTTTAGAATAAGTTTTAAAGTAGTTCCCATTAACTCAGTAGACAACAATTCTGCTGAGTTAATATTGCAACACCAGCCCTTTTTCACCTTAACCTGACATATTGTTTATATCTTGCCATATAAATATTTTGCTCAATAGCTTAGAAAAGAATGTAGTTCCACGACCTCAGCTTATCTAAAGCATAAATTTCCAACTTATCGCCAAAACAAACCCTGCTCACCGCTTTTAGCTTGTTTCTAATGCTTATATATATTCATCTAGTTTGTTAGGAGCCTGCAAAAATGATTAATTATTAATTAATAGCAGTGTGATTAATAAACATATTGGTAATTAAAGGCTCTGTATTTAATAAGCAAATCAACTTAACTAGTGATTAAAAATAAAGCAACTAAAAAACAAGTGTAGTTATAAATTTGCTTTTTATGTTTGTTTCATTAACGACACTTATTAACAATTAAAATATAAAAGTTTAAGGGTAGAAATGAAAAAATTAACTAACAGACATGTCTTTAAGAAAAATATGATAGTGCTGAGCTTAAGCTTAGCACTAACAGCCTGTGACCTTACAGATTCTGATGACGATAAAGAGCCTGAGCAACCCGCCCCAGTAGAAAATACCGCACCAGCAATATCGAGCACTGCGACCAATACAGTAGAAGCAGGTTCAGAGTACTCTTATACCTTAGTTTCAAGTGATGCAGATGGCGATGCACTAACATTATCAGCATCTAGCATACCTGCTTGGTTATCTTTTGATGCAGCAACTGGCATTTTAAGTGGAACACCAGCTGAAAGTGATGAAGGCGATCATGACATTGTTTTAACTGTCTCTGATGGCGAAGATGAGGTAAGCCAATCTTTTACTATCTCCGTTACTGTAGCAGCCCCAGAAAATACTGCGCCTATTATTACCAGTACTAGCATTGATGCAGCCACTGCGGGGACAGCTTATAGTTATACACTCATAGCTACCGATGCTGATGATGACAGTTTAACGATGTCAGCCACAACAAAACCAGCATGGTTAAGTTTTGATGCAACAACAGGGATTTTAAGCGGCACTCCAGCAGAAAGTGATGAGGGTGACAATGCCGTTGTTTTATCAGTAACTGACGGCACCGATGAGGTGACACAATCTTTTGACATTACTGTGACGGTACCAGTAGCAGAAAATAATGCGCCAGTTATCACCAGTACTGGTATTACCAATGCTACCGTTGGTGAAGCCTATTCTTATACCTTAACTGCAACCGATGCGGACTCAGATACACTAAGCATGTCCGCTGACATTCCCTCAGCACTTTCTTGGCTAACCTTTGATGCTGCTACAGGCATATTGTCTGGTACTCCTGCCTCGAGTGATATAGCTGCCACTGAAATCACCTTAACCGTAAATGATGGTACTGTTGATGCCGAACAAACATTCACTATTACCGTTGTTGAAGCTGAAGAAGAAAATACACCAGTGCTAGTGGTTTATGAAGAAGACGCTAACCCGCTTTGGCCAGCTTGGGATTGTTGCGGGGGTTCAACCCCTACAGTTATTACCGACTCTGATGCAGATCACGGCCAAGTAACTCAGTTTACTATTAATGGTGATACCGTTGTTGGTTTTAACGCCAGAGATGCCGAAGATGGTGTTGCTTTTGATACTCCAGCAGGTACCACGTTAGAGTTTGACCTTAAGGTGACAACCATGCCAACTAATGCCGACGCCGTTTGGAAACTAAAAGTAGAAGATAGCGGCGATGGAGCAGCAGAAGTCGATTTAACAGCCAGTGTTGAAGGTCAAGCGCCAGTTTTAGATACTTGGGTACACTACACCTTTAATACCTCTGATTTGGGTCTTAGTAATATTGATTTAATCATGATGTTCCCTGCATGGGGCACGGGGGACGGTGCAGAATTTAGTATCGATAATGTTAAGTTCTATTTTGATGAACAAGTTGGCGAGCGCACACCTGGTTTATCGGGCGATGGGGCAACAACAACGACTGCTATGGGCGTGGATTTTGAAGGTTCACAACTAACTTGGGAGTCTTTTGATACCGCGAAAGTACAATTTGTTAATAATCCTAAAACTGACGGCAACAACACATCGGCTACCGCTGCTTTGTTTGATATTCTTCAAGGCGATGGAGAGTGGATTGGTGCAAGGACTGAAGGTATTGATAACTTTGCTTTAGACACCTCAAATTGTGTAGTTAAGCTTGATGTTTACAAAGACACCATCAGTAATGTCAGTGTGAAATTTGAAAAACAACATGGCGATGGCTGGGGTTCTTCGGGTCACATATCTGTTGCAAATACAGTAACTAACCAATGGGAAACATTATCTTTTGATTTTTGTGGCGTAATCGGTCACGTTGAAAATGATGATATTGGTGGTTTTGCTGTTTTCCCAGACAATACAGGCTCTAGAAGTCAAAATACCATGAACTACATTGATAACCTTATGTTCACAGCACAAGGTGATGTTGAAGAACCAGAAGAACCAGTTGTTGGCGGTGAATTAGTGCTAAATGGTGGCTTTGATGATGGTAGTGATAACTGGATTATGGGTGGAACTGTTATCGCAGAAGGTGACAATAACGTTTTCCAAGCCACTGTAGATGCCCCTGGTGATGTATGGTCTGTTAACTTAAGCCAAGTGATGACGCTGGTTGCAGGTCAATCTTATACATTAACGTTTAAAGCTAAAGCAGAAGTCGCGCGTACAATTGTTGTAGGTTTAGGGTTTAATCATGATCCTTGGACAGCAAGTACCGAAAATGTCACTTTAACCACTGATTGGGCTACTTATACTTATACCATTACTCCTGAAGCCGGTGATGATAATAGCCGAGTATTATTTGATATGGGTGGAGAAGCTGGTGACGTCTACCTCGACGATATCAGTGTAATGACTGTAGAATAGGTTTTCGTTAACTCAACAAAAAGTTCAACGAAATTAATATTCTACTGCTCTTAAACTTAATTAAGCCATAAAGGCCAATAAAAAATGAGACTAACTTAACATTAGTCTCATTTTTATATTAAAGCTGATTATTAAGTTTAATTGTCAATAAACGCTATTACATTATGTGCTACTTTTCTGCCAGCTTTTGCGCTAAATATAACCAAGTTGGTAGCACAGTATCAGGGTTTAGCGAAACACTATCAATGCCTTGCTCTACTAACCAGGCGGCAAAGTCTTCATGATCTGATGGACCTTGACCACAAATACCCACGTACTTACCACGCTTTTTACACGCACTGATTGCCATTGACAATAGTGCTTTAATGGCCGGGTTACGTTCGTCAAACAAATGCGCAATTAAACCAGAGTCTCTGTCTAAGCCTAATGTTAATTGGGTTAAATCGTTTGAACCAATAGAGAAACCATCAAAGTAATCAAGGAATTGGTCGGCAAGCAAAGCATTTGAAGGCAACTCACACATCATAATGATGCGTAAACCATTTTCACCACGTTTTAAACCATGCTCAGCCAAAATATCGATAACTTGTGCCGCTTCTTCTAAAGTACGAACAAATGGGATCATCACTTCAACATTAGTTAAGTCCATGTCATTACGAACACGCTTAATGGCTTCACACTCAAGAGCAAAACAATCTCTGAAATCTTCAGAAATATAGCGTGATGCCCCACGGTAGCCAATCATTGGATTTTCTTCATCTGGCTCATAATCTTCACCACCAACAAGGTTTGCATATTCGTTTGATTTAAAATCAGACATACGCACAATCACTTTTTCAGGTGAATAAGCAGCGGCAAGTGTTGAAATACCTTCGGTTAATTTTGCAATATAAAATTCTACAGGGCTTTCATAACCTGCGATAATATCATTAATTTCTTCTTGTAAATCAACTGACTGTTCAGAGAAGTTTAATAGCGCTTTTGGATGCACACCAATCATTTTATTAATGATAAATTCTAAACGTGCTAAACCAATACCTGCATGTGGCAACTTAGCAAAGGCGAATGCTCTGTCAGGGTTACCAACATTCATCATTATTTTTAATGGCAACTCTGGCATTGAATCAATTTCAGAGGTTGAAACGGTATAATCAAGCTTACCTTGATAAATAAAACCAGTATCACCTTCGGCACATGAAACAGTCACTTCATCGCCTGTGGCAATTAAGTCTGTGGCATTACCACAACCTACTACAGCAGGAATGCCCATTTCACGGGCGATAATAGCCGCATGACAGGTTCTTCCGCCTCGGTTAGTGACAATGGCAGAAGCACGCTTCATGATAGGTTCCCAATCGGGATCTGTCATGTCTGTCACTAACACATCACCAGGGAGAATTTTATCCATTTCTTCAAGTGACGCTAATACTTTAGCTTCACCACTACCTATTTTATGACCGATAGAGCGACCTTCACAAATAACTGAGGAAGATGATTGTAATTGGAACTGTTCCATTACATTGGCATTTTCACGGCTCTTCACAGTTTCAGGACGGGCTTGAACAATATAAAGTTTATTATCTAAACCATCTTTTGCCCATTCAATGTCCATAGGGCGACCATAGTGTTTTTCAATAATCACCGCTTGTTTTGCAAGCTGCTGAACTTCATCATCGGTTAATGAAAAACGATTTGAGTCTGCTTCATCAATATCAACTACTTCCACTTGCTTATTGTGCTCTTGTGACGCGGTATAAACCATTTTAATGGCTTTACTACCAATATTACGTCGTACTACGGCTGGCTTATTTTTAGCTAAGGTTGGTTTGTGAACATAAAATTCATCAGGGTTTACTGCGCCCTGCACTACCATTTCACCTAAACCAAAACTAGAGGTAATGAAAACCACATCTTCAAAGCCTGACTCTGTATCGATTGAAAACATAACACCAGAGGCTGAAATATCGCTACGTACCATACGCTGAATACCAGCAGATAACGCCACGCCTCGGTGGTCATAACCTTGGTGTACACGATAAGAAATGGCGCGGTCATTAAACAATGAAGCAAAAACATGCTTGATAGCAACCATTACAGCATCAAGGCCACGGACATTTAAAAAGGTTTCTTGTTGTCCTGCAAAAGAGGCATCTGGCATATCTTCTGCGGTAGCTGAAGAGCGAACGGCGAAGGAAGCATCTTCAGTGAACTCTCCTGCTAACTTGTTATAGGCCTGTTCAATATCTTGTTGCATTTGTGGCAAGAAAGGCGTGTCAATAATCCATTGACGAATTGTTTGACCACACTTTGCTAACTCATTTACATCATCAACATCAAGAGTATCAAGAAGTTGATAAATCTTTTCATTAATACCACTTTGCTCTAAAAATTCGTTAAACGCAAAAGAAGTGGTAGCAAAACCCGTTGGCACTTGCACACCAACATTTGCTAGATTTGAAATCATTTCCCCAAGTGAGGCATTTTTACCACCAACGCGATCAACATCAGTCATTCCCAAGTTTTCATACCAAAGTACGTTTTCTTGCACAACAATTCTCCAATAAGAGTCAGTAAAAGGACAAATATACTTATTTATTTGTAGCTAAATACATTCTACACTGCCCTTTATAAAAACTTAAAGATAAAATGAATGATAACTTAGAAGTTTTCACTCATGCTTTTACAACAATTTTATAAGGATTTTGCATGCGCACTGCTTTTTATATTTCCGATGGTACGGCAATCACCTCAGAGGTTTTTGGTCATGCTCTACTTTCACTATTTCCTACTGAATTTGAACATCAAACAATATCCTTTGTAGAAACCGTAGAAAAAGCACTTGAAGCAAAAGAAAAAATCAATAAAGTTTGCGCCCGCTCTCAAGAACCGGCATTAGTTTTCCATACCTTTGTTAACAATGATATTAGAGAAATAATAGACAGCTGTGACGGCATTATTTATAACTTTTTAGAGCACTTTGTTGCCCCGTTAGAAAAGCAGCTAGATATGAAAGCAAAGCCGAAAGCGCATCGCACTCACAGTATTCATGAGAACAGTTATGATCACCGTATTGAAGCGGTAAACTACGCACTCGCTAATGATGATGGCTCTGTAGTAACAAATTATGAAGATGCCGATGTTATTTTAGTTGGCGTTTCTCGCTCAGGAAAAACTCCAAGCTCGCTGTATTTAGCCCTGCAATACGGTATTAAAGCGGCAAACTATCCCTTTACCGATGATGATATGGAAGAGTTACAAATTCCTGCTTTTTTAAAGCCCTATAAAAAGAAACTATTTGGCTTAACCATAGACGCGCAAAGATTGATTGATATTCGCGAAAATCGTATGTCAAATTCAAAATACGCGTCAGCTAGACAATGCCGTATGGAAGTGCGTGAAGTAGAGAAACTTTATAAAAAAGAAAGAATTCCGTTTATCAACACCACCAAATTTTCAGTAGAAGAAATCACCGCAAAAATACTCAGTGAAACAGGACTGCAAAGATATAAATACTAATTATGATAAAGCAAATCAATTAATCATTATTTATATTATTAAAACAGTTCACATTAGCCCTTAATTTAGCTATGTTAGCGCCCATAATTTAGTTTATGTGCGCGCTTATTCTGTAGAAATAACCGTGCCTTATAAAAGTAAAAAATTCATGACTATAAAAACCGACGAATTACGCACCAGTTTAATTGAAAATCTAGTGTCTCCCGCACAGTTAGCTGAACAAATACCGTTAAGCCAATCAACGGCTGATTTCATTATGGACAGCCGTCAAGAAGTTGAGAACATCATAAGTGGTAAAGATAAACGTTTATTAGTAGTAATTGGCCCTTGTTCAATCCATGATACTGCTGCCGCTATAGATTATGCTAAAAAACTCAAAGTTTTACGTGATAAATACAGCAATGAACTTTTAATTGTTATGCGCGTATATTTTGAAAAACCACGCACTACTGTTGGTTGGAAAGGTTTAATTAGTGACCCTGATTTAGATAAATCATTCCATGTTGCTAAGGGTTTAAATTTAGCACGTCAATTATTAGTTGATATCAACGAGCTTGGCTTACCAGCAGGTACTGAGTTTTTGGATATGGTAACCGGTCAATATATTTCTGATTTAATCAGTTGGGGCGCGATTGGTGCTCGCACTACTGAAAGTCAGGTGCACAGAGAATTAGCATCAGCATTATCTTGCCCTGTTGGTTTTAAAAACGGTACTGATGGTAATGTTAAAATTGCGTTAGATGCCATTAAAGCCTCAAGTGTTCCCCATGTGCTTTACTCGCCTGATAAAAGTGGTCAAATGTGTATTTATCGTACCCATGGTAACCCTTTTGCTCACGTGATTTTACGTGGAGGTAAGCTGCCTAATTATCACCAAGAAGACATCAAAGATACATGTCAGCAGTTAGAAAAATCAGGGCTTCAAAGAAGCATTATGGTGGATTGCAGTCATGGCAATAGTTATAAAGATCATAACAAGCAAATTGATGTTGCCCGCTCCCTTGCTGAGCAAATTAGTCAAGGTGAAGAAAGTATCTTTGGTGTAATGATTGAAAGTTTTATTGAAGCCGGAAACCAAGCTGTTGTTGAAGGTGAAGAGTTAGTTTACGGACAAAGTATCACAGATGCTTGTGTTGACTTATCTGTGAGTGAAGACATTCTCGCATTATTAGCTGCTGCCGTTAAACAAAGACTTTAATTTTAAATTTTTATAGCGACGCTAAAAATATAAAGGGATATCAGTTTTACCTGCTATCCCTTTTTCTTATCTTTGATTTTTGCTCTTGTTTTCTAGTGTCTCTTACATTTTTGCTAACAAACCATCACTGGCATCTTCAACTAAATCTAACACAAAGCGAAAACCATTAGCTCCACCATAGTAAGGATCGGGCACTTCCAATTCTTCGTGGTTATCAGAAAATTCTAAAAATAGCATGGCTTTATATTTTAAATGATTAGGTGCGATTTTATGTAAATCGTCCAGATTGTCATTATCCATGGCTAAAATAAGATCAAAGTTATCAAAATCTTTTGCTGTTACTTTTCTGGCTTTAATACCATCAAAAGAGTAACCTCGCTCTATACCAACTTTTTGTGCTCTATGATCAGGTTTTTCTCTCACATGGGCACCAACAGTACCTGCCGAATCAATTTTTAAACCTAGACCAAGTCCTTTAGCTTTATGTCTAAAAACAGCTTCAGCGCTTGGAGAGCGACAAATATTGCCCATGCAGACAAAAAGTACAGATTTAATTCCTTTTACATCAACAATATTAGACACTTAACTCACCTTTCGTATAAAAAATAGACCAAAATACATCAATAATTATGTTCATGTTTTTCAAGATATTAGCACGTTCACAATCTCCAAGTAGGAGAATCCTTGGAGAATATTACAACATATTTTAGTAAAAAAAGAACCTAGAAAATTGAAAACAGGTAAACACATTAAGAACGATATGAACCAAGCAGAGTTGAATTATTTGAAAGTAAGATAAAAGCTTTGTGCGGAAATAAAGTACTTATTTTGTTATTAAACAGAGGAAGCCACATATATTACAAAGATCAACAGCCCCTAATAAATTGACTGAAAAAGTGAGTTCAAATTTGGTAAAGCTCTGGGAAGCAATATTGCTATAGACACTAGGTTTGTGAAACAAAACTAGTGTCTAATCAGCACATACCAAAGACTTCTAGGTTAACATAATGGTATTAAATAAACAGATTACCTTGCTAACTCTGTAGGCTAGCAAACAGTTGTTCAAACTTATCTAAACCTTCATTCGCTATTGCATCACTCATGGTTAGTGCAGGTAAAAACCTGATCACATTTCCATAAAAACCGCATGCTAATAAAATAAGGCCATGTTCAGCTGCTCTTGCTATTATTTGCTGTGTTAACTCAGTGTTAGCTTGTTCAGCATCACTATTTTTCATTAATTCAATAGCGATCATGGCACCGTGATTTCTAACATCACTAATTAGGTCAGGATACTTTGTTTGTAAAGATGATAGTCGCTCATTAAATAATGAACCTATTGAATTAGCACGTTCAATTAAGTTTTCTTCTGAAATAACCTCTAACACAGCTAATGCAGCAGCACAAGCCACAGGAGAACCTCCATAAGTACCACCTAAACCGCCAGGCAATGGAGAGTCCATTATTTCACTTTTACCAACAACTGCGGCTAAAGGAAAACCACCTGCAATTCCCTTTGCCATGGTCATTAGATCAGCTTCAACACCTGAGTGTTCAAAGCTAAACATCTTACCTGTACGTCCAAAGCCAGTTTGAATTTCATCGGCAATAAGCAGGATGCCATGTAAATCACAAATTTTACGTAGTGCCAATAAAAACTCTTTTGGAGCAGCATAGAACCCACCTTCTCCTTGGACTGGCTCAACAATTATGGCAGCGACATCAGTTGGCGCTATATCTACTTTAAATAAATTTTCTAACGCTTTTAGTGAGGATTCTGTTGAAATATTATGCTTTTCTATAGGAAATGGTGCATGGAAAATATCGCCAGGAAATGGCCCAAATAAATTTTTATATGGCGTAATTTTCCCCGTTAGTGCCATTGTCAAGTTCGTACGTCCATGAAAACCACCATTGAATGCAATAACTCCTCTACGGCCAGTATGAGCACGAGCAATCTTTACACAGTTCTCTACAGCTTCAGCTCCTGTTGAAACAAAAATAGCCTTTTTCTCCGTATCACCTGGGGCTAACTCTGTTAACTTTTCAGCCAGCTCCACAGCAACCCCATAAGGATTTACCATGACACAAGTATGACTAAATTTATCCACTTGTTCTTTTGCTGCTGCAACTACTTTAGGGTGGCTATGACCGGTATTACAGACAGCTATACCCGTTCCAAAGTCAATATATCTATTTCCTTCTACATCCCAAACTTCTGCATTTTGAGCGTGGTCAACGTATACCGGATAGACATTACCTTGACCACGGGCAATAGTTTTACTCTTTCTTTTTTGTAAGTCTGAATTTTTCATTTTATTTTTCCAAAGTTGTGAATCTATTTAGCACGAATTTAGTTATCTAAACCGCCCATACATAGGTACTTAATTTCTAAGTAGTCATCTAGACCGTATTTAGAGCCTTCTCGCCCATTACCTGATTGTTTAACTCCGCCAAATGGCGCTGCAGCATTTGATATCATCCCTTCGTTTATTCCTACCATGCCATACTCTAGGCCCTCGGCAACTCGCCAAATTCTTCCTATGTCTCGCGAATAAAAATATGCAGCTAAGCCATATTCCGTATCATTGGCCTGCTCTATTACTTGCTGTTCATGTTCAAAGTTAATTATTGGAGAAACAGGCCCGAAAATTTCATTGGCAGCAATTGGCATATTATTGGTGACGTTAGCGAGAATCGTTGGCTGATAAAAGCTTTCTCCTGCCTCATCACCTTTACCCCCAATCACAACATTAGCCCCCATTTCAACGGACTCCTTAACCAATTTATCCACATCTTGTACTGCACTTTTTGAGATCATAGGGCCGACATTTACCCCATCAGATAAACCATCACCAATAGATAATTCATTGACTGCGATGGCAAATTTTTCAGTGAATTCTTCAATAACATTGCTTTGGACAAATATTCTATTGGTACACACACAGGTTTGGCCGGCATTTCTATACTTTGATGCTATAGCTCCTTGTACTGCAGCATCTATATCAGCATCATCAAAAACTATAAATGGTGCATTTCCCCCTAGCTCCATAGAGACTTTTTTAACCGTTGTTGCACATTGGCTTATGAGTGATTTTCCTACTTGAGTAGAACCGGTAAAAGTAAACTTAGCTACATCAGGGTGTTGAGTTAACACCTTTCCTATACCTCGAGAATCATCTCCAACGACAACATTAAACACCCCAGCAGGAATTCCAGCTCTTTCCGCCAGTTCTGCCATAGCTAAAGCAGAAAGCGGGGTTTGGGTTGCAGGCCTCACAACAAATGTACAACCTGCTGCTAATGCCGCAGCCGCTTTTCGAGCAATCATGGCATTGGGAAAGTTCCAAGGTGTAATGGAGGCAACAACACCAACTGGTTGTTTAATTACCACTATACGCTTATCACCTGATGGAGAAGGGATTGTATCGCCATAAACTCGCTTACCTTCTTCAGCAAACCACTCAATAAATGCTGCACCATAAGCAATCTCACCTTTTGCCTCAGCTAATGGTTTACCCTGCTCTAAAGTCAAAATTTTGCCTAAATCATCTTGATTCTCCACCATCAAATCAAACCAACACCTTAATATTAAAGCGCGCTCTCCAGCTGATTTTGCTGACCAAGAAGCAAAGGCCTCCTTAGCAGACTTTACGGCAAGTTCTGCTTCACTAACTCCTGCATTGCCTACTGTGGCAATAACTTTGTTATTGGCAGGGTTGATGACTTCCAGACTTGTCTCACTTGGATGCCAACTTCCGTTAATATAGGAAAAATTTTTCAGTAAATTTTTATCATTTAGTTCAAACATGTCTTTACCCAATATCAATTGTTTAAATGTCCAAATAGCGATATGCCTCATGGTTTTCAACATCTTCTCAAATAGAAAAAAAAGCAACCATACCCCTGTGGGGTGATTATCAACATGGGAAATTAAAATATGATGAAGATGTGACAGCCAATAAATCGCAAATACATCAATTAATTTAAGGAAGGTATAGTGATGAACTCTTTAAAAGAAAAGAAGGTTAACGAGCAACGAGATACAGAATACGACAACGAAACTATTACTAATACAATTCCAATAATGGCTAATAGTGAAAACAAAAGCACTTATTCGGAGCCCAATAAACACTTCGTCTTAGGATATAACTAAGGTTAAAAATAATATGAATATGAATACTCAAAAAGTTCCTCTGTTTTCATTAGAAAATAAAGTTGCAGTGATTACCGGAGGCGCTTCTGGTATTGGTTTATCAATGGCAAAAAGGTTCATCAAAGCAGGCGCTAATGTTGTCATTGCTGACTTAGCTGATACAAACAATGAAGCAGAGTCTATTGGCGCAACATTTTACAAAGTTGATGTCTCCGATGAAAATAGTGTCATTAGCCTTTTAAAGTATGCAACTGAATGCTTTGGTCGCATAGATATACTTGCTAATAATGCCGGTGTTTGCCCTGAGTTTAGAGGCTTAAATGAAGTAACTCAACAAGATTACGAGTTTGCTTTTAAGGTCAACACTCTTGGTGTCGCCTTTGGTTTAAAACATGGGCCTGATTTCATGAATGATGGTGGTAGTATTATAAATACCGCCTCACTTTCAGGAAAAATGGGCGTCTTTGGTTTAGGAGCTTATTGCACATCTAAATTTTCAGTTGTTGGTTTAACACAAACAGCTGCCGTTGAGCTTGGTGATAGAAATATACGTGTGAATGCAATATGCCCTGCGTCGGTCAATACACCTATGGCGCATGATAATGATCAAAGCCAGCTAGAAATGGAGAAGACAATGATCCCACTTGGCAGGATAGCTGAGCCAGAAGAAATCGCCTCTTTAGCGCACTTCTTAGCCGCGGATGATTGTGCCTTTATTAATGGCCAAGCGATTAATGTCTGTGGTGGAATGACAGCAGGTATAGGTCCTAAGCTATGGCAGAGATTAGCAGGTTCAGCCGGAGATAATTCATAAATAATTAGACAACTTAATCCATATTTATCAACTTTAAGCTGCTAATTGAACTATATTAGCAGCTTATTTATATTAGCGACTTAACCTTTCTACACCTGAATAAGTCATTCCCGCCGACCAACCACCATCAACTTTGATATTTATACCGGTAATATATTTAGAGGCATCACTGAGCAAAAAGTGATATACCCCATGTAGATCATCTACAAGTGCTGGACGACCTAACGCTGTGGTGTTTTTAGCTAATATTGCCTCACAACCATCGCTAGGCTCCATTGGAGTTAAAACTGTTCCAGGTGATATTGAGTTTACACGAATATTTCGACAACCAAGTTGTAACGCCGCATTTTTAGTTAACTGAATAACGGAGGCCTTAGACATTGAATAGATCGAATATTCGGGCAATGTGACCGAAGCAGCCAAAGAAGCAGTATTGATTATTGAACCGCCATCGTTTAAAAAACGGGTGGCGTATTTTGTTCCAATATAGACACCTTTAACATTTACGTTGAGTACTTTTTCCAATATAGCTATATCTACATTGCCTAACGGCCCTTCAGGAATTGCGATGCCGGCATTATTAATTAACCCATCAAATTTACCATGTTTTTTACAAGCAAGTTCAAATGCTAAAAGTAAACTAGTTTCATCTGAAACATCAGCTGAAAAGCAATCAACACCTAAAGCTGACAGTTCATTGTTGATTTTTAAGTCTACAGCACTAACTATGCAGCCCATTTTTTTAAAGTGGCTCGCAAGAGATAAACCAATACCACTTCCAGCACCGGTAATTAGAATATGTTTTGAGGCAATGTTAAACATTAAAGCTCCTTAAATAGGATTGAAACTAGAATTTATAGAGAATTTTTTTCTAAATAGTGAGGAACTTGTTGACGACAAAAAACGTCATCAACTGTTTCATGACGTTTGATCATATTGCATTGAGAACCAGACACCAGTGCCATACCTGGGCGTGGCAAGGCATTGAAATTTGCTGCCATGGGTTCTATATATGAACCAGTATTTAATAACGCAATCACGTCTCCATCACATAAGCTTGGCACTTCAACACTTTCAAAAAGCCATTCTGCGTTACAAGTTACACCAACGACATCACAGGTCATTTGATTAGGTTCATCGGCTTTACTGGCAACAATAAAGTCAAAAGGGGGCGTAGGGTTTACACCTTGAATACCTAGAAAGACTTCAGAAGTGTCTACCTCAGCCCATTTATGCATAATGTGGGTAGTTTCATGCTTTAGGTTTTTAACCGTTGTTAAATGTAAACCTGTCTGATTATGAGTTGCTCGCCCAGGCTCAACTTCAATCATAACGTCTTTAATCGACAAGTTATTTCTATTCATATTATCGCGAAAAGACGAAGTGATTAATTGAGCGTACTCTTCAACAGAAGGGGTTGCATAATCGGTATGCGCAACACGAGTCTCTTTATCCAAGCTTGCCGCAAACCCACCGCCAAAATTAACAACTTTGGGTGTCCAGCCATTTAAGGTTTCACTCAACTGTTTAATTAAGGTGACATAGGATGCTATCAACTGCTCCCAAACGGCTAACTTTTTAGAGTGCCTGCCCATGTGGATATGCACACCAAGTAAGTTGACCTCTTTGCAGCCATTAAGAGTTTTAGCCATAGAAAGGACTTCAGTGGTAGGAATACCATATTTGATCGTTTGCGTTAGCTTTCTAATGTCACAATTTGGTAAGAAATCAGACTTTTCATCGGTATTTCCAAGCCATGGTTTTAACCTCAATAGTATATTGGCTCGCATACCTAACTTTAGAGCCCCCTCTATACAAAGCTCTAATTCTTTTGGGCTATCTAATATAATTGTGGCACCAAAAGCTATCGACTTTTGGATAATATCCTTATTTTTGATTGAGCCGTTAACTGAAATATTTTCGCCTGACACTCCTGCTCTGATTGCACACTCTAACTCCCCTGGCCCGAAAATATCACAACCTGCACCCTCACTATCAATCACCTTTCGAATGGCAATATTGGGGTTTGCTTTTACGGAAGGAAGTACCTTAACTTTACCTTCAGGCCAGTATTTTTCAAAAGCCGCTCTATAGTCTCGAATGTTTTGTCGTAGATAGCTTTCAGATACCACAAACAATGGTGTACCGTGCGTTTTAGCTGCTTGTGTAAGGTCGACATCTTCAAAAAAAAGTCGCCCCTCTCTGATTGAAAGATAAGGATTTTCGTTTACCAGTTGCGTTGTTTTCATTAATGTCTGCCCCTTGAGCTACAATCTATATGCTCCTAATAGTGACATTAGCCCTAAAACATATCAGTAACCCTGAGTGGGTATTCACATAATTAACGTTAACTCGCTATGGTATGAAACACGATAATTAGAAGGGTAATAACAATGCAACAGGTAAACAACTTTAAGAAACTAACAAAGTCGGCCTTATCAATTTCAATTGGTTTGGCTTTATCATTAAGTACTGCTCATAGCATCGCAGAAGAAAATTCTTCGCTCTCACAAGATGAGAACAAAGGGCTTGAGGTTATTACTGTCACATCTCAAAAGCGCTCTCAACGCCTTCAAGATGTGCCCACATCTATAAACGCATTTACAGAAAACGAATTAAATGACCTAGGGATCAGCAACGCGGTAGATATTGCCAACGCCATACCGAATATAGAGTTAAACTCCGCAGGCGGTAATGGCAACCAAATCATTACAATTCGTGGCGTAGGACTGAACGACTTTAGCTTAAACAACACACCTACTACTGCAGTACATATTGATGAAGTGCCACTAAGTTCAAATGCCATGACAGGTTTTAGCTTATTTGATTTAGAGCGAGTTGAAGTGCTAAAAGGGCCTCAAGGAACATTGTTTGGCCGCAACTCAACGGCCGGTGTCGTTAACTTTATTACTCAAAAACCAACCGATATTACTGAAGGTTATGTCACAGCTACGGTAGGTAATTACGATACATTAAATTTAGAAGGTGCCATTGGCGGCGCTTTAACGGACTCATTAACAGCAAGAGTGTCTATTAAATCTGAATCAAGTGGTGAAGGCTTTCAAACCAATACAAATCCGGAAGCGAACTGGACTGAAAATGGTGAAGTAGATAAATTTGCTGCAAGGGTTCAGCTAATGTGGACTGGCGACGATACCACTGTATTAGCAAATATTCATACAGGCTCAGATAAATCACAGCCTTGGTTACCTCAATCAGAAGGTACTACGGGGCTTGATGGAACACCATGTGCGTCGGCATTAGTTGGCAGACCAGATCCTTCAGAGTGTTATATCGATGGTTTTTTTGGTGCTGCCTATCAAGGTATTTCTGATACTGATGGCGATGTGCACTCAGGTAGTTATGACTTTAAACCCGTTGCCGATGATGAATATAATGGTTTTTCTTTAAGAATTGACCACGAGCTTTCTTTTGCAACCTTCACCTCGCTAACGGGTGTCGATAATTTTCATTATCGACACAAAACGGATCTAGATGGTATTGCAGGCATGGACTTGCAAGAAATTGCAGGCTTCATCGGTTTGCCGATAAATGACAGTTGGCAATCAGCCAATATATTGCATCAATATGAAGATTTTGAAGTAGATCAGTTTACCCAAGAGTTTCGCTTAACTTCAACCACTGACGGAAAACTGAAATGGATAGCAGGCTTATTTTACGCCACCGAAGATATTACCAACACTTCGGGTTATGCTTCAGATAATTTCGGTTTATTTGCCTCTCTTCCCTTTGATTTTGGCGGTTATGGCGCAGTAATCGAAAATACTGGCGCAATCTTCAATCATTATTTTGAACAAGAAAATACCAGTTATGCTGTTTTTGCTCAACTTGATTATGCACTCACTGATGAAACGAATATTAGCTTTGGTTCACGATACACCAATGACGAAAAAGATTTCGAAGATGAAGCTTACGGAATTGATGAACAAGGTAATCGTGTCGTTAAAATAATGCCTTACTCCGTTGACCCAACTAATTTAACAACATTTAAGCAGTCAATGGACACATCTAACGTTTCTTGGAAAGTAGGCATTGATCATAAGGTAGAAAAAGATTGGATGGTTTATGGTGGTGTTTCTCAAGGTCATAAGTCTGGCGGTTTTCCAGGCACAATACCTTTTGCTGAAGGCGATGTAGCCGCTTATGATGATGAAACAATTTTATCCTATGAGTTAGGTTCAAAATTATCAGCTTTTGAAAATACATTAAGACTTGATGTCACTGCTTTTTATTATGATTATCAAGACATGCAAGGTGTTTATGCCACAACAGAAGGCTTTGATACCTTAAACCGTGTTGGTGATGCCAAAGTTAAAGGGCTAGAGTTAAGTGGTACATGGTTATTAACAGAGTCACTGACTTGGACATTTGGTGCGGCATTACTAGATACTGAAATTTCAAATAGTGTCGACAATGTCGGCGATGCCTTAGGTAACCCTACTGATTTTAATGGCAAAGAGTTATCCCATGCGCCAAAACAGTCAGCAAGCACTTCATTTAACTGGACTAATGATATATCGGAAAATTTACTGCTTTCGGTGCAAGTAAATGCGGCTTACAAATCTGACTTTTATCTGAGATATGATAATGATCCATCATCGCACTGGGATGAGTCGTCTCTAACCTTAGGCTCAAGAATTACCTTATCAGATATGGATGACACATGGAGTATCGCCTTGTGGGCAAGAAATATCACTAATGAAGAAATCCCAAGTTATCAAAGTTTCAGCTTAGCTAAGCAAGATCACTTTGTGTTTTACAATCAACCCGCCACCTTTGGTATAGACTTTACTTATCGATTTGAAAATTAAGCGTTAGGCCGCAATCGATGAAGTGTAACTTTATCTATTGCGGTCATTTTTCATATCCAATCAAATAAGGTAAGTATGAGCTTTACAAAGAAAGAAATAATTTCAACCAGTATAATTTCAGCTTTAGGTGCGCTAATGTTCCTATTGCTACCCGTTATTATTGGTGCCACCACTGAAAGTTTGAGGTTATCGGAAAACCAAAGTGGCTTATTAGTGTCATTTTATTTTTTAGGATTTTTAATTGCCTGTCTGCTCTCTCCATTACTAACTAAGAAGGTTATTTGGCGAAATATTGCCTATCTTGGCGTGTCACTGATGAGTATCGGTCTGATATTGATTTCCTTTTATCCTGAATTTCAAAAGGTGTTGTTATTTTTAACTATTATAGGGGTAGGCTCTGGTACCTTATTTAGCTTAGCAATAGTAATTTTATCTTGCAGTGAAAATGCTGAAAGATACTTTGGAATCAAAATTATTTTTGAGCAAGTTATTGGGGCATTATTACTCTTTTTGATCCCAGCATATATTGTTGCCACCTTCGGTTACCAAGGCTCCTTTATTGCTATAGCCATAACAGTACTCTTACTTGGCTTAGCATCCTTTGCTTTACCAAAGAACTCATTACAAACAAGAGAAACTATAATAGCAAGTAGTCAAACCAATACCAGTGAAATGGGTGCTTCTCAATTTAATATTAAATTGTGGATCGCATTATTCAGCCTGTGCTTATTTTTCGGCGCTCTATCTACCTTGTGGGCATTTGCAGAGCGGCTAGCAGTTACCAATCAGTTAAATGGTGATGAAATAGGGTTAGCTTTATCATTTTCTGTTCTTGGTGGCGCTGTTGGTGGCCTAATGGCAGCCTATATAGGGAATAAGCTTAACTTGAAACAGTTTATTTTATTGATTGCCCCACTAATTCTTTTTATTGTTTGGGTTTTTTATCTTAAATTTACTTTTATAGTTTTTACTCTCGCTGCTTTTTCATTGTCTCTATGTTGGAATTTCAGCTTAGCTTATCAAATGAAAATAGTGATAATTCAAGACCAATCAAAAGCCTCTTGGTTGGCATCATTCTTAGCTATCGGAGGGATAATATGTCCCGCTGCAGGTGGAGTTCTGTTAGGTGTTTCTGGTTGGTTAAGCTTGTTTATCGCAATTTCTTTTATTCTTATTATTTGCTCGGTTGGTTTTTACAAAGTTTGCGCTAGCAAACGACAGTTAGCAGTATAAAAATATATTTTCGGAGAACATATATGTCATTAAATTTAACTCAAACTGAAAACGTGCATTTTCTTGAGTATGCAATTAAGCGTATAGCTATGGCTAAAGGCATGACAGAAACACACGCAAATTGCATAGCAGATGCCATTTGCTTTGCCCACATTCAAGGCAAGCTTAATCAAGGACTTGGCGTATATGAAGCTATTGAACTCGCTTTTCAAACCGGGGTGCTAGATGTTGAAGCAACTCCCAATATAGTAAATGAAGGTGATAACTGGGCTGTTTTTGATGGCAAAAAGTCGACTGGCTATTATGCGTTAACTTTAATGGCTGAATGTGCAATCAAAAAAGCTAAAACTACCGGAATTTCCATCGTTTTTGGTGGTAATCATAATGATGCAGGAAGCTTTGCTAAATACGTTTATATGGCTTATGAGCAAGGCATGGTTGGCATGGCCTCTAACAATACTGTACCATTAGCAGCACCTTATGGCGGCATGGAAAATAAATTATCATGCCCGCCTTTTGATGCCATTATCCCCTCAGGTAAACAACCGCCTATTTGGACATCAACCAAATTTGCTGAATTTTATGATGCAGATGTTGCTGAAGCCTACCTTTATGATAAACCCATGAAGGGAAAGTGGCTTATAGATCCAGAAAGTGGCGCGTTGACTGATGATATAAAACCTTATGCTCGCCCTATTCCAGGCTTTGGTCGTGTCATGGACTCCACCTGTGCCGGTCAAATAGAGACGCCGAGGACTTATGCTTTAAACATGTGGAATGAAGCATTAACCAGTATTATTAACCCCCTAGGCATTCCATCTACCTCAATGCCCTCCATAGAAGAGTTTGAAAGCTCAGATAATCCTTTACCTAGTGTCGGTGGCAGTTATTTTATGTGCATCAACCCCGCTGTTTTTGGCTCATTAGCACAAGTTAAACAAAAATCTGATGACTATGTCTCTGCTATTAAAAACACTAAACCAAGACCAGATCATAAAATAAGAGTTCCCGGTGAAGCTGGCTATATTAAAATTAAAACAGGTGATAAACAGATCGAAGTATTAACCAGTCATTGGAAGCCCTTTTTTGAAAATATAGCGTCAGGTTATGACATAACAGAGCAGCAATTAAGAGAGGAATATAAAAGTCTATGTTGATAACTTAAAAACATTTTGTGAGTCTAATAATAGCTAAATAGCCAAGTTATCTATCAAAAACTCAAAACGCTCGTACGCCATTCATTGAAAAAATAAACAATAATTACTACAGTTAAAAGACATTAAGGATGATTATTTTCAATGAAAAAGATCAAATTATGACAGAGTTGAATGGCTATCAAATTGAAACTTATCAGCAATTATTACTGCTTAAAATATGGGGCTTTTTGAGTTTAGAAACGGCTAATAGGCAGATAAAAGAATCCAAGCAAATAATTGAGCAAAAATTTGATGAAGGCTGGGCCTTGATGGTTGATTTATCTAACTTTGATGGTTGCGATGATAAGTGCCATGAAGTATATGATCAAATGAATATATGGTCTGCAGAGCATGGTCAACGTGCTGAGGCTATCATTCATAATCATTCTTATCATAGAATTCATGTAGCAGAATTATATAATGAAGCTTTACCCTGTAGTGTTAAAGCTGATTATTTTACAGATAGCTTTGAAGCCCTTAGGTGGCTAAATTCTCTAGGCTACTCTATTCCAAACTCACTTTACGATTCAAGTATCCAAAACACTTATGCTGAACATGGCGGTTTTTCAATAGAAATTAAATCTTATGGGCTTTATTGTAAATTTGTTGGTTCTTGGAACAATGAAACAACAATGGCATTTTCTCTTGCTCTTCAGCACACTATTATTGAAAATTTCTCAAATAAAAAATGGGTAGTCATATGTGATATGAAAGATTGGGAGTTAGCTATTCCCGAAACAAGAGATACATTCGAGTCTGTAATGTTTTGGTCGGAGCAACATGGTCTAGAGGCTATTGCGGATATCTCTGATGGGTTATTCAAGCACTTAACAGAAGACTTTACAAAATCATTAGCCGATGAATGCGACTCTAAGATAAAAATTAGAAATTTTTCGACCATTAAAGACGGCATTAATTGGCTCGGTTCTTTAGGCTTCAATATGGAGAGTTAGCAATTAGATACTTAACTCTCTCCTTGTAAGCCTACTCTTAAGGGAGTAAATGCACTTGGCAACCACAACCATTGCTCCTCAATTACAAAGGTTGTGGTCGATGAGCTAATCAAAAACATCGAAACACTTTTTTTGAGAATAAGGGTAGACCGTTTCATCGGTCGAATTTATAACCATTGAGTAGGGTTATCTTGTCCATTTTGGCGACGGCGAACATACGTTAATAGGTTCAATAACTCCCAATACAAGCCCGCAGCTACATTGCCAAAAGCACCAGATGGATCTCGCGTTGGGTTAAACTCCACCATATCAGCACCAATAATGTTTAACTCATAACTGCCTAAAATAATGTCTCGCACCTGACGAGGGGTTAAACCGAAAGGTTCAGGGCCAGTTGTCGCCATCATTTCGCTACTGCATAAACCATCAACATCAAAGGAGAAATAGGTTTTGTCTTGCCCGACAATTTCTGTCGCTTTATCTAGCACGTACTGAGTACCTTTTTCAAACACTTCATCAGCAGTAATAATGGTCATACCTGATTCTTTTGAGAAATCCCACAAGAAATTCGAGCGACCACGAATACCTATTTGTACTGTGCGTTGTGGGTCGATAAAGCCTTGCAAAACTGCTTGCCTAAAGACAGAACCATCGTTGACTGCATCTCCGCCCCAAGAGGCCATAGTGTCGCAATGGGCATCAATATGAATAAGCCCAAAAGCTTCGTCATTATGTGCTTTAGATAACCCTTTAAGGACGCCATAAGCGGTAGTATGCTCACCGCCACAGTTAAGGGTTGCACACCCAGCTTCGCCTAAAGCTTGAAATACTTGCGCAATATCCTCTAGGCGTATTTGTAAATCAGTGGCGGACCATTGCACGTCGCCATAATCAATAATATGGCACTGTTGAAAAGGTATATTGCCCGTAACATCATGATACGGCCCCATTACATGGCTATATTTTCTGATTGTTTCTGGACCATGTCGCCCCCCAGCTAAACCTATTGCCCCTAAATCTAATGGAGACCCAACAATTGCTATATCGACATTATTAAGATCACTTTTATGAGGTGCCTGAAAAAAACCAGACTGAGGGAAAAAGCCAGCATTATCAAACCGCACTCCTGCCTGTGAAGCTCTAGCAAAAAAGTCATTGATACTTTCGTTAGTAAATTCAAACGCAGGTTTATCGAGCGTTTTATAGTGAGCTAATTGTTCCGCTGTTAATTTAGGCATGATGTTTCTCATAAAGTAATAGTCACATAAAGATAATCTAGTTTAGTTTTTTTTTCGTCACCCTTAGTGGGTATGTAACCAAAGTAACATATAGGTGAAACTATCATTAACGGTCAAGACTATACTTAGGTAGAAATTTAAGAAGGTGAAAAATGGCATTTAACATACAGGACTTTACAAAAGCTCCTTTAAAAATGGAGTGTAAAATACATTTTGAAGGAAACTCTGCTCAAGATGTCTTTGACATTCTTGGTAATCCAGAATTAATCACTGAATGGTACCTACTTGCTGAAGATGTACGTATTCATCCAGCAAAAGAGGGCGAAGAAGCGAGCTTCAATGTTGTTTTTACCTTTTTTGGCGATGTTTATGAAGAAGTACTTCATTGGCAGCCACCACTAAGGTATGTCTATTTAGCACAAGGACCAAACTTCCCTATTAAAGATTATGTAGCAGAAATCGAAGTGGTGGCCGATGAAAACAATAACGGTGTAATGACTTGGCGATTATTTTATCAAGACATTGAAGGTCCACAATTCAAGAAAATTATTCCTGTACTTATACCTGCGATGAATGAAGCGAGTATGCACAAATTAGCTGAATTTATTGGCGGTACAAAAGTGGAATGTATCACTTATTAATTTAAGCAGTCTAAATTTAAGAGCACATAAAATGAAAAAAGTATTTGGTTACTCGTTTTTTATATTGTCATTTGTTGTGTGGGGTCTTATCGGTATGATCCCTTTTTTCACAGCCTCTAAAGGAGATATGGCTACAGCGACAACTATTTTGATTATTAGCGGTGAAGTATCGTTTCTTGTGGCTATTGCGCTGCTAGGAAAAGATTTTTGGTTAAAAATAAAGTCATTTTTCACCGTAAAAAAATAATCAAAAACATACTAAGTGATTTGGATTATCACTTTTAATACGAAAATAACTAAGGGGAAATTCTTTTTCCTCTTAGTTATAACCCATTTCAAAAATTTAAATAGGGAAAACTCTGCATTACAAACCAGGGTTCATACCACCAGCGACAGGCATTGTTACTCCGGTAATATAACGACTGGCATCACTTGATAGATAAACAACCGTGTCACCAACGACAGAAGGCTGTGCTGTATATCCTAATGGAATATTACTGTCTTCAAGTTTTTGTGCTTCCTCGATACTAATATTGTGCTCTTCTGCAATCATATCTAAAGTAATATCATGCATTTGCGTGTGAATAGAACCTGGACAGACTGCATTAACACGAATACCATTTTTTGCATATTGAACAGCAAGTTGTTTTGTGAGTCCAACAACGGCAAATTTACTGGCAGTATAACAAGCAGGAATATCTTCGATAGCCCCTAATCCAGCTAGAGAGGCAATATTAACTATGCAACCGCCAGACTCTTGTTCAAGCATGTGAGGAATTGCTGCTTGGCAAAAATCTGCAACCCCTTTTAAATTAATTGCAAGTGATAAATTCCAGTCATTATCACTAAGCGCTAAAAAGTCTGCACTACCTAAACCTACACCAGCATTATTCACCAAAATATCAATAGAACCAAAACGCTCTTTAGTTTCATTAATAACTTTTTCGATGTCTTTTTTATCAGTGACATTACAAGCTACAGTATGTGCTTTTACCCCATAACTCGTTATTTCATCAACAACCGTGTCTAACCCCAATGCACCTTTAAGGTCTGCAACAACAACATTGACGTCTGATTTTGCCAAAGCAATAGCAATGGCTCTGCCAATACCTTTAGGGTGGCCCGCTCCCGTTACAATTGCCGTTCTATTAGTCATTATTTTGCCCTACCTTTATCCACACAGATTTAGTTTCTAAATAGTGTTCAAGTTGCTCTGGCCCTAAATCTTTACCAATACCACTGAGTTTTACACCACCAAATGGCATAGATGGATCACCGGGATCATGTATGTTTATCCAAACACTGCCTGCTTTTATTTTAGGTATCATTCTGTGTGCTCGAGAAATATCTTGCGTCCAAATACTGGCAGCAAGACCAAAAATATTATCATTCGCTAACTCGATGACTTCATCTTCACTGTCAAATGGCTGAACAACAAGCACAGGTCCAAAAATTTCTTCTTGAACTATTCTCATGTTATTGGTTGTATCAGCGAATAGTGTTGGTTTAACGTAAAAACCTTCGCCATCAAGACAGTAGCCCCCCGTCACTAAACGAGCACCTTCTTCAATACCTATGTCAATGTATTCTTTAATACTTTGCTGTTGATGTTTAGATATCACAGGTCCCATTTGAGTTTCGGGATCTAAACCCGTCCCCAACTTTATTCCTTCAGCCACTTGTTTAATTTTTTCAACGACTTCATCATAAATACCACGCTGTACATAAAGGCGAGAACCAGCACTACACACTTGACCTGCATTAAAGTAAATACTACCTAAAGTACCAGTTGCTAGGGCATCAATATCAGCATCATTAAACGCTATCATAGGTGACTTACCCCCTAGTTCTAACGTGACATGCTTGATACTATCGGCAACATCCTTTCCGACTGTTTTACCTACATCCGTAGACCCCGTAAAGGATACCTTCGAAACTTTAGGGTGTGTGCTTAAGGCAGTACCAACCGTTCTTCCTCGGCCAGTAACAATATTAATCACCCCATTGGGTAATCCTGCTTGCTGACATAAGGTCATAAAAAATAGCATACTCAACGATGTCATTTCTGCAGGTTTCAACACTACCGTACAACCTGCGGCTAATGGCGCAGCTAATTTCCATGTTGCCATAGCAAATGGCCAATTCCATGGCACAATTGCACCAACAACTCCTACGGGTTCTTTTTGTGTATAACTAAAATAATTACCCGGCATAGAAGTAGAACGGCTAGCTCCTTCTATTTTAGTGGCCCAACCGGCAAAATATTCCCATACATTAGCAGAGCCAGCAATGTCTACCGATTTACAGCCACTAATGGCCTTGCCGCTATCTAAAGTCTCTAATTCAGCGATTGTTTGTAGGTTTGCTCGAATCAACTCTGCCAATTTACGCATCACTTGTTCACGTTCGCGTGGCTTATAACTAGCCCATTCACCGTGAAGGGCAGCATCTGCGGCGTTAACTGCATCATCAATATCTTGTACTGTTCCAGCAATAATGTTGGTTAAAACCCTACCGGTTGATGGTTCAATAATATCAATACGTTCAGTACTATTACCCTTAGTAAAGTCACCATTAATAAACATTTTTTGATTCATGTCTAAAAATAGCTTTGTCGACTCAGTAACTTCATACTTTGCCAGTAAACTAGCGATTTGAGTATCCATCATGATTTTTTCTCTCCTTCCATAATTTCAATTGCACTTAATAGCCATTTTGGCGCGGTAGAAACATCGCCAACGCCCCCATAACTAAGTAAGCCTTCTTTATCGAAGGTGCCATTTCTAATATCAGCAGTCACAGTTTCAAGATCTTGCAAAAATTGTTGCAAATAGTCTTCTTCCATCACATCAAGTGTTAAGTGAATTGCAGCAGGGTCTTGAACCCCCAACAAACGCCAACCTTTTTCTTCCATTCCGCCAACAACCAACTCAATATTAAAGCCTTCAGCGGCAATCATGAGCAGTGGACCATCGGTCTGCCAAGTCGTTAAACCTTCAATATCTTCACATTTAGCAATGATTGAGTTTTTTACATGTAAAACACGTTTGGCATTATTAAGGTAACCTTCTTTTCCCCAGTAATGCATAAGCGCCCACGCGCCTGCTACTGGACCTAAGGTTCGACTTCCTACAAACCCCTGAGATAAATAAAGACCACAAGCCCATTCATCTATTGGCATATAATGGTATTTTTGTTCTTCTTGAGAGCGCCATATGACAGTTGAGCATGGTTTAGGCGCATAGCCATATTTATGTAAATCCGCTGAGATTGAACGAACGCCAGCAACTCTAAAATCATATAATGGCATTTCTACACCGAGCTCTCGAAAGAAAGGTAAAATGTAGCCCCCTACACAAGCATCTACATGCAGCCACAAGTCATACTTCTGACATAAATCACTAAATTCTTCGATAGGGTCGACAGTGCCATAAGGCCAGTTAGGTGCAGAGCCAACGATGGCAATGGTGTTTTCGTTAATAGCATTACTAATTCCCTCAACATCAGCAGACAAATCTGCTAACTGTGGTACCACAATAACTTCGAGATCTAAGTATTTGCAGACTTTATGAACGGTAGAATGAGTTGAATATGGTGCAACAATATTTGGTTTAGTAATATGAGGCTTCTTTTCTCTAGCCCATTTTCTTGCCGCATGTAGTGCATTGAAATTGCTTTCAGTGCCACCACTGGTCAAATTTGCACGACCTTTTTCACCACCATTCATCACATCAATGCAAATATCGAGTATTTCGTTTTCCATTTTTGCAGCGGATGCTTCCTGAAAAGTAAAGAGCCCATTCCACTCTAGGAACTCTTGAAAAGCGTCATGAACAACCCTTTCCATCTCTTCTTGTCCTTGAAATGTGGTACTCGCAAGTTTACCACGTTGTCCTGGGGTCATAGTGGCACGAAGCGACTTTACTTGCCCCATAACATCGTCATAAGACTGTCCATGTTTAGGTAAGGTATATATTTTGTTACTATCCATTGTTTTCTCCAGAATTAGGTTAACAGTTAATTAAAGTAAGCTTTCAGTTAATACTTCTTGATAAACTTCCTCGATACTTTCACTAACAATGGTAAGTAAGTTAATTATTTCGTCTTGGTTTAATGTCAGTGGTGGTGAAATAACAATGAGGTTGACAATGGGACGGATTACAAGCCCTTTGCTAATACACTTTTCAAAAACGCGACTGGCAACATTAAGGGGGGCTTTAGTTTGCTTATCACTCACTAAGTCGATACCTAACATAAAGCCTTTGCCTCTAACATCGCCAACAATGGGGTTATCTAACAATGCTCTAGCACCGTCTTGTAAAATAGGCCCTAGTGTTTTTACATTATCTAAAATATTTTCACTCTCAATAATTTCGATATTTTTTAGTGCCGCAGCACAGGCGGTAGCATGACCTGAATAAGTAAAACCTAACGAAAGAACACCACCATCACTTTGTGGTTTACTTATCACATCATAAATTTCATCAGAAAAAATTGCCGCACCTAAAGGTACATAGCCTGAGTTTATTCCTTTAGCGACAATAAGAATATCGGGTTGATAATCAAAAACTTCCTTAGATGCAACCCATTCACCTAGACGGCCAAAAGCAGTGACCACCTCATCAGCGATATAAAGAACATCGTGCTTCTTACATACCTGCCAACAAAGTTTATGGTAGCTTTCTGGCGCCACTAACACGCCACCAGCGCCCATGATTGGTTCGGCGATAAAGGCAGCGACATTATCAGCACCTAATTGCTGAATTCGATTTTCTAATTCATTTGCCAAAAACTGAGCATACTCTTCTTCGTTTAAATCTTCACAACCAGAAGGCCTTCTGTACATATCAGCGGCAGAGATATGACTGACAACATCTTGTGCCACCTGATCAAAGCAATCTTTAGTGCCATGAATACCAGTTAAGTTTGCGGCAAAATAGGTTGAACCATGATAGCCATAGTTTCGTGAGATGATTTTCTTTTTAGTCGGCTTGCCGCGTAGGTTATTGTAAAAATGCACTAACCTTAAAGCGATATCATTTGCTGTTGAGCCACCACAAGTATAAAAAACATGATTCAAATCACCCGGTGATAATTCAGCAAGTTTACAGGCAAGTTCAGCCGCTGGTTCATTAGTTGTATGGCCGAACGGATTATAGTATTGCATTGTTGTAATTTGCTCATGAATAGCATCGGCCATATCTTTGCGACCATGGCCAATATTGGCACACCATAAGCCCGCAATGCCATCAAGCATCTTATGACCATTAGCAGTAAATATATAATTACCATTAGCTTGTGAAATCACTTCACTGCCTTCTTGATGGAAGGTTGAATAGTCAGTGTAAGGGTGCATAAAGTGATCTTTATCCATTTGCCAAAATGATTTGTTTTGCTGGTCACTCATGTTCATTCTCCGAAATAATATATAATGATATAAGACCATATCGAATTTCGGTTGAGTATCACCCTTAGTGGGTAATGGGATTGCTTTTCAGTTTTTTATTTTGCAAAGTAGCAAGACGAGAATAAGAATAAGAAAACTAAAATAAAAATAAGAGAATAAAAATGAACGAAACAAATTACCAACAAGATAAGTGGATAAGCTCTTTAGCCAAGCTTATCGAGAGCATTGGCACTACAGACTTTTATAACTTTTTAGGTGATGCCCTCGAAAGTGTTTCGCCCTATGAAGATATGATAGTTGTCGCCTACTCTGCCGATAAAAAGCCCTTTATGGTATATCAGAATTTACTAGATACCCATAAGCAAAATATCCTAAATCAGTATTTAAGTGGCGGTTATTTTTTAGATCCATTTTATGAAATTCAAATGAAAAAGCCTAAAGATGGAATTTACCGCTTAGCTGACTTAGCACCGGATGAATTCTACTCTTCAGAGTATTATCAAAATTATTACACAGGCTCAGAGTTTCAAGATGAGATTGGTTTTATTATTAAATATGATGACGAATATGAGGTGATTATATGGCTAGGAATTCAGAAAAGTAAAACCAAGGTAACGACACATGAATTATCACAATTAGAAGATACACTACCTATTGTTATTGCATTATGTCATCAACATTGGCAACGTGCTAGCCTGCCTTTTCCTAATACTGGAGATCAATTTGAAAGCGAAATGGGATTACAATTAACTAAAGCATTCAATAATTTCGCTACTGATTTTTTAAGTGCCCGTGAATGTGAAATTGTTAGGTTAATCCTAAAAGGTTATTCCTCTAAAGCTATTGCCCAACTTTTAGAAATAAGCCCAGATACAGTCAAGGTTCATCGTAAGCACATACACTTGAAGTTGGAAGTCTCTTCACAGGCAGAGCTGTTTTCATTGTTTTTATCGTCTTTATCTTTAGTAGAAATAGGGTCAGATGTTGATCCACTTACACTCTATTTCGCGTAAATATTTCAATTGATTTTTTGTTCAACTTTTAAGATCAATAACATGCCGAAAACAATGGCAATAAAAGAAAATAAATAAGCTGAACTTGTTCCTGAAAACTCCATAAACACACCAAAGCCATAAGCTCCTAACATAGAGCCTATGGCAAGAGCTGCAGAGCTGAGTACTGCAAGTTGTCCGGTATAATCTGCTTTGGCAATGATGGCAAACATATAAGGAAGCGCAAAAAAGTAACTGGCAATTAATGTTAAAACAAAGCTGCCAAATGAATAGATAGTCGGCTCAACAAACAATAAACTAAAAGAAATCATAGCGACAACTAACGAAAACATTATTGGTTTTAATCGGCCAAAGCGCTCAGAGACAACTCCACTGATAAAAGGTGCTACTGCTGAGGTTAATAAAGATAAAGCCAACAAGACAGACGAGTCATCGGCAGAAATATTGTATTCTCTGGCAATGATCTCGACAAACCCCCACAAGCCTAAGAAGCCAGCAAAGGAGATGAGCAAGCCAAGCAAAGCTATTAACGCGGCTTTTGACTCTATTAACCTGTTAAAATCAATTTTTATACTTTCAATTTTATTATCAGGCACCCAATTTGCAAAAAATAATAATATTACATAAAGAGCCATTACCGAAATTAATAAACCGTTCAAACCATACTTATCAATGATAAATAATGGGATTACAATAACAAATAAAGAAGGTACAAGCTGCTCCACCACCATTTTAAAGGCATAGTTTTGATCAACTTTTTCAGTTTTAGCGACGATTCCCATGCTAATTGAAAAGAACAATGCTCCTGAAAATCCTAGCAATATCATAGAGACCAGAATACCTTGATAATCATTAATAAAGATAACAGCCACAATACTTAACAAAGCTAAAAAGTAACCAAGCCTTACAGATTTTTTCCAAATAACACGATTGAACCAAATGAATGATGTTATGGCGATCAAACTATAACCCGCATAATAAACACTAATAATAGTGCCTGACTGAATAGGAGTTAATGATAGTTCTGAAGCAATAGTACCTATCAGTAATGGCAAAATTGAAAAGATAAAAACCCCAGCCAAACCTAAAGCACAAAATGAGGCAAATGTTCGCTTTGAATTCAGTGTGCTTTGGGCCTGTAAATCATTATTCATTCGACAATCTCATGTTTTGGACTAGTTTCATATGCTTAGAGCTATTACGCTAAACTCATATGTGCAAATTGTTTTCTTAGCACTTTTTTATCTAGCTTGCCCGTTGCAGTATGTGGTAGTTCATCAACAAATACCACTGCATCTGGCTTACACCATTTAGCAATTTTTCCGTTAAAATAATCGAGCAACTCACTTTCAGTAACCATAGCGTTGTGACTTTTTATCGCAAAAACCACAGGACGTTCATCCCATTTGGGATGGCGAATACCAATAACAGCAGCTTCTGTGATTTCTCCATGATCTGTGGCTAAGTTTTCAAGCTCTATGGTACTGATCCACTCTCCACCTGATTTAATCACATCTTTTGTTCTATCGGTAATTTGCATATAGCCATTAGCGTCAAAAGTACACACATCGCCGGTATCAAACCAACCATCACTATCATGGTCATTATTATTTTCAGACTGATAATACTGTGCGGCAACCCATGGGCCTTTTACTTTCAAGGTGCCAAATTTAATGCCATCCCAAGGTAGCTCTTCATTGTTATCATTAACAATTTTCATATCAACCCCGTAAAGAGGAACACCTTGTTTAACCAATAGTTTATCTTTTTCATTTTCGTTAGCTGACTGTAAATTATTTTTCAAATAATTAACCGTTCCTACTGGACTCATTTCGGTCATACCCCACGCAGGCTGAAGTGAAACATCCAGGTTTTCTTTATAATTTTTCATTAAACTTAATGCACAAGCAGAGCCACCGACTATACATCGACTTAATGTCGGTACTTGCAAGTTATTTTCTATAAGATAATTATATAAAGCTAACCAAACGGTGGGAACACCGGCGCTGAATGTCACCTTTTCATCATTAATAAGCGACGTTAATGTCTCACCGTCAGCCATTTTGTTGCCCGGAAAGACAATTTTTGCGCCAGCCATAGCGCACATATAAGGTAAACTCCAAGCGTTTACATGAAACATAGGCACAATGGGTAAAACTACTTCTTCATTTGAAATATTAAATGCATTGGGCACCATCGCGCCCAGACCATGTAAAATTGTCGAACGGTGGCTATAAAGTACACCTTTTGGATTCCCTGTGGTTCCAGATGTATAACAGAGTGAACTCGCTTCATTTTCATTAAAATTAGGAAATTCGAATTCTTCAGGTTCGTCTTTTATCAACTCTTCATAACAATGAACATTTTTTAAAGAAGTTTCAGGCATATTTTCTTTATCGGTGAGTATAATAAAGCCTTTTACTGTGGTTAATTCATGTTGAAAGTCTTCGACATTACTGACAAACATTGGGTCAAGAAATACGTATTGATCTTCGGCATGGTTAATAATGTATTTAATTTGTTCAGAAAAAAGTCGCGGGTTAATGGTGTGACAAACATAGTTGGAGCAAGAAATAGCATAATAGAGTTCAAAATGTCGATGATCGTTCCAGGCCAAGGTTGCCACTCTATCACTCGGTTTTAAGTCTAATTTTTTTAATGCATTAGCTAATTGACGAGTTCTAGCAAATGCTTGTTTATAGGTATATTTATGACGAGGGTTGTCTGAGGTAACTGAAACAATTTCAACATCCGGAAATATCTTATCGGCAAAATTCATCACTGAATTAATGGTAAGGGGTGAGTTCATCATCAAGCCGTGCATATGAGTACCTTTTTTAAATTATGTAAGCGTATTTCTACGATATCTCATGAAATTTTTAATTGCAGTAACACCAATAGGGTATAAGCGACCACTTTCTTATTCGGATTGGTATAACATGGCGTGCAATAAAACATTACCACCCGCTTCTACATCTTCGAATTTGGCATTTTCAGCTTCATTATGGGAAAGCCCCTTTTCACAAGGGATAAAGATCATGCTTGTCGGAGCAACTTTTGAAACATAAACAGAATCATGACCAGCACCACTGACCATATCCATATTAGAATAACCCAACATATCAACAGATCTTCTAACCGCTTGGACACAACCTTGGTCAAATTTAACTGCAGGTGAGCGCCATTCTTCTTTAACATGGCTTTTCAAGCCAAATTGCTCACCACCTTCTTGAACAATATCAAAGAAACGTTGCTCCATTTCATCTAAGATTTCTTGCTCTGGATGACGTAAATCTACTGCAACTATTAGACGCTCAGGAACAGTATTACGCGCCCCAGGCTCGGCATTAATATCACCGAATGTTAATCTAGACCAAGGGGAGTACTCTGCCACCATGTCATAGAGTTTCTGCATCATAGTTGTTAAGCCCATAAAGGGGTCTTGACGGGATTCCATTGGGCTAGGCCCAGCATGGCAAGGCTGACCTTCAATGATTAAATCATACCAATTCATGCCTTGAACACCTGATAATACACCTATCTGCAAGTCTTCTTTTTCTAAAATTGGACCTTGTTCAATATGTACTTCAAAAGCGGCTTTAATGGTATCGGGGACAAAGGTATCGTCACCTAAGTAATTAATTCTTTCAAGCTCTGCGCGTATTGACTTGCCTTCTTTATCTTCACGGCAATGCCCATACTCCAAATCAAACTCGCCAGCCCAAACACCTGAGCCTATCATTGCAGGGCTAAAACGAGCACCTTCTTCATTAGTCCAAACAACAACCTCAATTGGGTGCTCCGTTTCGATGTTGTTATCATTCAATGTTCTAATAACCTCGAGTCCAGCTAATACACCATAAACGCCATCAAACTTACCGCCCGTAGGTTGTGTATCTAAGTGAGAGCCTGTAAGTACAGCAGGAGCATCGTGAATTTTTCCTGCTCTCCTAGCGATAATATTCCCCATAGGATCTACTTTTATCGAACACCCCTCCTTTGTCGCCCATCGAACAAAGAGATCTCGCCCGTCTTTATCCAAATCGGTTAATGCTTGACGATTACAGCCGCCTTTAGCGGTTGCACCAATTTCAGCCATCTCCATTAGACTGTTCCATAAACGTTGACCGTTAATGCGCATAGACTGAGTTGATAACAATTTATGTTCAGACATGTTTACCCTTAGTTGTTTAACTAAATAGAATAATTAAAAACTGAGGTTAATTTGTTAAGTAAATCCTTCCTATACCCCGTTGGTAGTAACATAGAATTTATCTATTTAGGCTCGACCTTATTCAGCTATACTGTTAGTTACGCGGTTTACTTTTAATGTAGGTAATTCCATCAAGTAATCTCTTAATCATTTTTTGACTGGCATGAATATTTAAACTTGTAACGATATGATTTGAGAGGAAGTAATTGGCTAAAACTCAAAGCTTAGTTAAAGAATTGCCTGTCACAATAAGTTAGGAAAAGTTTTTTTTGGGAGTTGATTAAACTATTCTGAGCTGTTTTGTAAGGAAGGTTAAAAAATGTCACACTAATGACTTAGCTACTCAGAAACGCAAATCACTGTTTACCTCTAAACAACGCCCCTCACCCCAAGTTTCATTTAAATCAGTTATCAATAAATCTATTTGTGCTTGTTTGTTTTGCAGCTCACCAATCAAGCTTGCCATTTCTACTTTTTTATTTTCAAGTTTTGACAGTACTTCTTGGTGATTTAATTCTGCATTAGCTGCAAAAATTTGGCGAATTTCATTTAGATTGAAACCAAGAGACTGCGCTAGTTTAATAATATTTAGCGCTTTTATATCTGTTTCGTTATAAACACGATAACCAGATGAAGTTCTTTCAGGCTCAGGTAATAAGCCTTGTTTTTCATAATATCTAATGGTGCTGGTATTAATCTTTAAATATTTAGCTAATTCACCTATTTTCATCTTTATGCTCACTAATTGAAAACCTCTCTTGACCTTAAACTTAACTTTAAGGTTATGCTAGTTATATTGTCTTTTTCTATTAATACATTTATCAACAGGATCACAACACATGGCAGCACTTTTATTTTCTCCTTTTAGTTTTCCAAACGGCGCTAGCACTAAAAACCGTATTGTAAAAGCAGCCATGGAAGAGAATATGGCAAACGAACAGCAATTACCTGACCGCCAACTCTTTAATTTGTATCGTACATGGGCTTTGGGCGGCACAGGGTTAATTATTACTGGCAATGTCATGATAGATAAGCTTGCGATGACAGGTCCAGGCGGTGTGGTTTTAGAGAAGAAAACTGATTTATCTCCCTTTGCACAGTGGGCAAAATCAGCTAAAGAAAATAACACAAGAGTTTGGATGCAAATTAATCATCCCGGTAGGCAAGTATTCGATGCAATGGGCGGCAAAGCATTAGCTCCCTCGGCAATACCTTTAGCTATGGGTGAACATTCAAAATTATTTGCAAAACCTAAGGCTATGACTGAGTCAGAAATTCTCGATGTTATTCAACGCTTTGTTGATACTGCAAAACAAGCGCAAAAGGCTGGTTTTGATGGTGTTGAAGTTCATGCTGCTCATGGCTATTTAATATCACAGTTTCTCTCTCCGCTTACTAATAAACGCGAAGACAGCTGGGGCGGTAGCTTAGAAAATAGAGCAAAGATTTTAATAACCGTTTTAAAAGAAATACGTCAGGCATGTGGTGACAATTTTGATCTAGCGGTAAAACTTAACTCAGCAGACTTTCAACGTGGGGGCTTTGATATTGATGATGCCTTGCAAGTTATAAAAATGCTCGAACCCTTAAGTATTGATATGGTAGAACTGTCAGGTGGTAGTTACGAAGCCCCCGCTATGCAAGGTAAAAGTGCAGATAGCCGAACGTTAGCACGTGAAGCGTATTTTCTAGAGTTCGCCCAAGAGATAGCCAAATCGACTTCTATACCTGTCATGACAACCGGTGGCATAAAAAGACATGCTGTTGCTGAAGAAGTACTAGAGAGCAATATGTCATTAGTCGGTATGGCAAGTGCTTTAGCTTATACACCTCATCTGCCAAATATGTGGCAAAACAATAACGACACTACAGGCTTTATCCCACATGTTAAATGGAAAAATAAAACCTTAAGTGCTTTAGCGGTTATGGCTCTGATAAAAAGACAACTGAAAAGAATAGGCAAAGGTAAAAAACCAAAAATCAACAGTTCACCTTTATGGTCATTCTTATTAGATCAATTGACAAAATCGAAACTAACTAAACGTTATCGTAGCAATACTTTAAATGATTAATTAAAAATAACGAAAATAGCGTATATTATTGTAGTTTATTTACGTTAATAAATTTTGAGTTTCATAAATGTCCATTGATATAAGTTGGTGGCAACTCGGTAGTTTTAGTTTATTGCTTTTACTCCCGTTTGCTATAAATCATAACTTGAAGCTAAATGTTAACCGGCAGACTTGCTGGGCAATATTTAGAATGACAAGCCAACTCTTCTTGGTAGGTATTTATTTAAAATATATTTTCACGCTTAATAATCAGTTAATTAATGTTGCTTGGTTGGCAATAATGTTACTAATAGGTGCGAGTTCAATACTGTCAGCAAGTAAAGTGAACAAAAAACAATTGGCAATTCCTGTTATCACGGGCTTGGTCATTGGTCTATTTCCTATTCTCGCTTTACTATTATTTTTTATTTTACAACCTAGCCCTATTCTCTCAGCACAATATTTAATTCCGATATCAGGCATGCTATTAGGCAATAGTTTAAGTGGCAATATTATTGCACTGCAGCAGTTTGCCGATGCTTTTATTGAAAAAAAAGAACTCTATCAAGCGGCTTTATCTCTAGGTGCTACACCAGAGCAAGCAAGTGAAGATTTTAGACAAAAAGCATTACAAAATGCACTAGCGCCTATTTTAGCTTCAATGACAACAACAGGATTGGTGACACTGCCAGGAATGATGACAGGTCAAATTTTAGCGGGAGCTGATCCCATGGTAGCGGTTAAATATCAAATCATGATTTTAATTGCTATCTTTGCCATGATGAATATTTCTATTGTGATATGTTTAAAACTTGCTGTGCGTTTAGCTATCAATAAAGCGGGATTAGTGAGCATAAAAAAACCAGCAAAATAGAATCCTTCTGCTGGTTTTTTGAGTTAGAATTTATGGTGCTACTTTACGTAAGCTAATGCCTCTTTAGCAAGCTTAGTAATTTGTCCCCAATCTTTGCTTTCAACGACATTATTTGGAACCAACCAAGAACCGCCACAGCAAATAACATTAGGTAGTGCTAAATAATCACGGACATTATTAATATTAATCCCCCCCGTTGGACAGAACTTAATATCTGGGAATGGACCACCGATTGATTTAATGGCATTTACGCCACCTGAAGCTTCCGCTGGGAAAAACTTCAAATGATCATAGCCAAAATCACCCGCATCCATTAATTCAGAAATTGAAGAAATTCCCGGAATTAAGGCAATCTCACCTTCGTTACCCGCTTGCAATAAGTCTTTAGTTAACCCAGGACTAATAGCAAACTTTGCTCCGGCATCAACAGACTGCTGTAATTGCTGTCGATTGGTTACCGTACCCGAACCAATAATCGCTTCAGGTAACTCTTTTGCAATTGCACTGATAACATCAAGAGCCGCCGGTGTACGTAAAGTGACTTCTAACACTTTTACATCTGCAGCCAATAATGCCTCAGCAATGGGTAAGGCATCTTCCACTTTATTGATCACTAAAACCGGCACTATCGGGCCTGAAGCAAAAATATCTTGCGGCATAATCTGCCAATTTTTTAAAACTGTCATAATTCCTCTGATTTCCTTAACACCAATTCACAATTGATGCTTAAATTATTGCGCTTACCAAAAACTATTTACTTATGAGTCGAATAAAGAACAGGCACCTGTTTCTGCTGAGCTAAGGTTTCGGCGCATAAAGCCGAACATTTCACGTCCCATGCCTTGATGATGTCCATTAACTTGGAATATGGCATTTTCACGTGCCGCTAATTCCTGCTCATCTACTTGTAGGGTTAATTCACCTGATTCACCGTCGAGCATGATCATGTCACCCGTTCTCACTTTGGCGATTAAACCGCCATCAAGTGCTTCTGGGCATAAATGAATAGCAGCAGGTACTTTACCTGAAGCACCTGACATACGACCGTCAGTAACTAAAGCGACCTTAAAACCTTTATCTTGTAATACACCAAGTGGTGGCGTTAATTTATGTAATTCAGGCATGCCGCGTGATTTAGGTCCTTGAAAACGCACTACAGCAACAAAGTCTTTTTCTAGTTCACCTGCATCAAAAGCCGCTTGTAAGTCATGCTGATCTTCAAAAACAACTGCCGGAGCATTAATGACATAACTGCCTTCACGTAAAGAGGAAGTTTTTAATACTGAAGTACCTAAGTTACCTTTAAGCGTTTTTAAACCACCATCAGTTTTAAATGGATTAGCGACGGTAGCAATAACATCTTTGTCACCAGACTCTGAAGCTCCTTCAACCCATTTAAGCTGACCATTATCTAATATTGGTGTTTGGGTATAACGTGTTAAACCTTTTCCGCAAATTGTTTCTACATCTTCATGAAGTAAACCAGCGGCTAGTAGCTCTTTAAATAACAACGCCATACCACCCGCTTGTTGGAAGTGATTAATATCTGCTTGGCCATTAGGATAAATTTTAGTAATTAACGGCACTGCATGCGATAAGTCATTAAAATCTTGGAAGTTAATGATAATACCTGCAGCACGGGCAAAAGCGATAATATGCATGGTCAAGTTAGTTGAGCCGCCCGTTGCTAATAGCGCAACAATAGCGTTTACAATCGAGCGTTCATCAATCATTTCACCGACAGGTTTATAATTGCCAGATTGTTGCGTTAAGCGCGTAACTTGACGTGCTGCAGCTTTTGTTAATTCTTCACGTAGTGGCGTGTTGGGTGCAACAAACGAAGCCCCCGGGAGGTGTAGGCCCATCACTTCAACCACTAATTGATTGGAGTTAGCCGTTCCGAAGAAAGTACATGTACCTGGGGCATGATAAGAGGCTGATTCTGCTTCTAATAATGCTACTTCATCCACTTCACCTTTAGCGTATTGCTGACGAACACGTGCTTTTTCTTTATTAGGAATACCTGATGGCATAGGCCCTGCGGGTACAAATACTGTCGGTAAGTGACCAAAGGTCATACTAGCGATAAGTAAACCGGGTACGATTTTATCGCAGATACCCAACATTAAAGCACCATCAAACATGTTATGAGACAAACCAACAGCGGTTGACATAGCAATAACGTCACGGCTCATTAAGCTTAAATCCATGCCAGGTTGACCTTGGGTGACACCGTCACACATAGCGGGAACACCACCGGCAAACTGAGCCACACCACCGGTTTCTTTTACCGCTTCTTTAATGATATCTGGATAAGTTTGATAAGGCTGGTGGGCACTAAGCATATCATTGTAGGCTGAAATAATGGCAATATCAGAATGGTTCAAGCCCTTGACTGCCGCTTTATCTTCTTTGCCACAAGCAGCAAAACCATGAGCTAAATTGCCACATGACAAACTAGCGCGGTGTACAGTGGTTGACTTGGCCGCTTGAATTTTAGCTAAGTATTCAGCGCGACTTGTAACACTTCGCGCGATGATACGTTCGGTAATATCTACTATTTCTTGTTTCATTGGTACTTTCATCGTTCTACTTCTTAATGATTATTTTCATTTAAGCTATCAATCTACATCGTAATATGATCAGATTACTCTGCCCAATATACTTGCGTGTTTATGGCTGCATTGTGTAAAAAGGCTCTAATTGGCATACTAAAAATGTCGCTATCAGCCAATGCTTTTTCCAGTACCTCTTTCTTGCTCGCGCCACAGATATGCAAGAAAGTGTTTTTACTTTGACTTAATGACGCAAAGCTAAAGGTAATACGCTGATGAGGTGCAGTTGTTGGCTGAACCGCCATTAACGCCTCTTTGTTACCAGTGTCTAAGCCGTGCGCTATTTGTTCACTACATGGAAATAATGATGCTGTATGACCATCTTCTCCCATCCCTAAAATCAACACATCTAAAGGTAATAACGCCGTATTAACCGCTAAATTTAGATCAGTTAATGTTTCAGGACATAAAGCTTCACCCTGTTTTAAATGGAAGAATTTGGCTGATGAGGCATTATTTTGTAATAAATTTTCGTGCACTAAACGAGTGTTGCTATCACTACTATTAATATCAACCCAGCGTTCATCGGCTAAGGTAACAGTAACCTTTTTCCAATCAAGATCCTTTTGTGATAACGCCTTAAAAAAACCTTTAGGCGTTGAGCCGCCAGAGACGGCAATACTCGCCTTACCTTTATAGGCAATGGCTTCTTTTAGGATGTTACTTACTTTTTCAGCAAGCGCGCTATCGAGTAATTCACGACTAGCATAATCATTCAAATGGTACATAATTATTCAACCCACTGGCGATCATCACGCGCAATTAAAGAAATTGAAGAAACAGGCCCCCAAGAACCAGCCGCATAAGGCTTAGGTGCTTCGTTGGTTGACTGCCAAGCATCAATAATGCTATCAGCCCATGTCCAAGCGGCTTCAACTTCATCACGACTCACGAAAAGAGATTGATTACCATTAAGCACTTCAAGCATTAAACGCTCATAAGCATCAATAACACGTTGATCTTGATATGTTTCTGAGAAACTTAAATCTAATTTGTTTTCTTGGATATGCATTTGCGATGCGATACCTGGGATCTTGTTCATCATTTGCAACTCGACACCTTCATCAGGCTGCAAGCGAATGGTTAATTTATTAGCCGGTAAATCACTGTAGCTGTCTTTAAAAATATTATGTGGTTGCTCTTTAAAATGGACAACAATTTCGCTGTGCTTCACAGGCATACGTTTACCCGTACGTAAGTAAAATGGTACCCCTGACCAACGCCAGTTATCAATTTCAGCTTTAATTGCTACAAAAGTTTCAGTTTTACTATTAGTATTTGCATCTTCTTCATTTAAGTAGCCTGGAACTGCAATACCATTTAAAAAGCCATCGGTGTACTGACCGCGAACAGTTTTCTCTTTAACATTGGTACGATCAATAGGACAAAGTGCTTTTACCGCTTTTAATTTTTCCGCGCGAACACTTTCTGCGCTTAAATCAGCTGGCGGCTCCATGGCTAATAAAGATAAGATTTGTAAAAGGTGGTTTTGAATCATATCGCGCATTTGTCCGGCTTCATCATAAAAGCCCCAACGTCCTTCAATACCAACACTTTCAGCAACGGTTATTTGCACATGATCGATACTGTTTCGATCCCAATTAGTGGTAAATAAAGAGTTAGCAAAACGCAACACTAATAAGTTTAATACCGTTTCTTTACCTAAATAATGGTCGATACGATAAATTTGATTTTCATTAAAAAAGCGCGCCACTTGGTTGTTAATCACTTTAGATGACTCTAAACAATGACCAATAGGTTTTTCCATAACAACACGATCATCATCTGATATTAAATTGGCATGATGTAAACCATCACATATATCACCGTAAATAGCAGGAGGTGTTGAGAAGTAATACACTCTTGTAGCGTTCCCCTGAGCTAATGTTGATGCTAAATGCTCATAAGCATTAGCTTCTTTCATATCAAGCTGCTGATAAACCATGCGTTGAATGAATTTTTCTAATATTGCTTCATCGAGTGTTTCTTTAACAAAAAGCTTTAAGTTATCTAATACGGCTTCTTTAAATTCTTCAAGCGTATACTGCTGACGGGCAACACCTACGATACGACTTTCAGAGTTAATTAACCCACAAACTTCCAGTTGATATAAAGCAGGTAAAAGCTTACGGCGCGATAAGTCCCCTAACGCACCAAAAATCACTATTTCACTTGCTACTTGGCTATCTATTTTATTCATAAAAACTCTCTGCTCTTATTACTCTACTTATTATTTAGCTAATAAAGAGTATAGGCTCTGCTTGATAATCTTATTAACATCACAATACTAATTGAAACAAAAAAATACTGTAACTAAACTACATATACATCTAATTTAGCGTTTGAATGTTCATCAGTAAAGAACTTTTTGTAATTTTACTACATTATTTTTAAAAACGGTCAATATCAGCCGCATTTAATAGCAATTATTCTAAAACACAGGCCAAAATTCATAAATAATTACCACATTTATTTACACTTCTTAGTAAAATTTTGACTGCTCACTTATTAAACATTTGCAAATCTCCTGCTTTTTGCATTATATTAACGGCAATTATGAAATAAAATTTCATTTTTTCTGTTGCTAAAATAGAAAATAAATTACAGTATATAAATAATCGTCAATTAATTGCTCTTAGTGGATTACATAAAAGATGCATATTATGTTGACTAAAAAAGCAGATCTAGGATCAACACATAATGAATATATTAGAAAAGATCGCCAATGAACTAGACACTTTAAGTAAGTCTGAGCGTAAAGTTGCTGAGGTGATATTGTCATCGCCAAATACAGTAATTCATTCAAGTATAGCTGCCCTTGCTAAACAGGCGAATATAAGTGAACCAACGGTAAATCGTTTTTGTCGTCGATTAGATACTAAAGGATACCCAGACTTTAAACTCCATTTAGCGCAAAGTCTGGCTAACGGAACGCCTTATGTTAATCGACATGTTGATGAAAATGACAGTGCTGACGAATATACCGCTAAAATTTTTGAATCAACCATGGCTAGCCTTGAACTTGCACGTAAAAGTTTAGATCCATCACTGATTAATCGCTCTGTTGATGTACTAACGCAAGCCAATAAAATTTCCTTCTTTGGTTTGGGCGCATCAGCCATTGTTGCCCACGATGCACAAAATAAGTTTTTTAGATTCAATGTCCCTGTTGTTTATTTCGATGACATATTAATGCAACGTATGAGTGCTATTAATAGCCGCCAAGGTGATGTTGTTATTGTTATATCTCATACGGGAAGAACAAAGTCTCTGGTAGAAGTTGCAAGTTTAGCCAAAGAAAATGATGCAACGGTTATTGGCATTACCACTACAGGTACACCATTAGCAAAAGAGTGCAGCATAGTGTTATCGGTAGATGTCAGTGAAGACACAGACCTTTATATGCCAATGTCATCACGTATAGCGCAGCTGGCCTTAGTTGATGTTTTGGCAACAGGTTTCACCTTGCGCCGAGGCAGCAAGTTTAGAGATAACTTGAAGAAAGTAAAAGATAGTTTAAGAACTTCACGTTTTGACAGAAAAGAGTAATAAAGGCGCTTTATACTTAATTTAAGCGCTAAATTGTTGTTTGCTTAAACCAAAATCTGACCAAACAACCACAGTCACACACATATTTATTATTAAAGAAGTAATAAGGATTAAAATGCCTAGAAGAACCAAAATTGTTGCCACCCTCGGGCCTGCAACAGATGATAAAGCCAAATTAAAAGCGGTACTTGCTGCAGGTGTAAACGTAGTTAGACTTAACTTTTCTCACGGTATTCCACAAGATCATATTGACCGTGCCAACAATGTTCGTGAAGTAGCAAAAGAGTTAGGTATTTATGTTGGTATTTTAGGCGATTTACAAGGTCCTAAAATTCGTGTTTCAACCTTTAAAGATGGTCCAATCAAATTAGCTATTGGTGATAAGTTTGAGCTTGATGCTACTTTAGAAAAGGGACAAGGTTGCCAAGAGAAAGTCGGTATTGATTACAAGCGCTTAGTACAAGATGTTAGTACAGGCGATATTTTATTGCTTGATGATGGTCGCGTACAATTGAAGGTTTTATCAACTTCAGACACCTCTGTATTTACAGAAGTAACTGTTGGCGGACCACTATCAAACAACAAAGGTATCAACCGTCAAGGTGGTGGTTTAACAGCACCTGCGCTTACTTCAAAAGATAAAGAAGACATTAAACTTGCTGCGAAAATCAATGTAGATTTTCTAGCGGTTTCTTTCCCGCGTGATGCAGCAGACATGCGTGAAGCACGTTTACTCGCGCAAGAAGCTGGTTGTGACGCACGCTTAGTATCTAAGATAGAGCGCGCTGAAGCGGTTAATGATGACAAAGTATTAGATGATATTATTTTAGCTTCAGATGTTGTGATGGTTGCCCGTGGTGATTTAGGAGTAGAAATTGGTGATGCTGAACTAGTTGGTAAGCAAAAGCATATCATCACTCGTTCTCGTCAGTTAAACCGCGTTGTTATAACGGCAACTCAAATGATGGAAACCATGATTGAGCAACCAATGCCAACTCGTGCCGAAGTGATGGATGTGTCAAATGCTGTGCTTGATGGTACTGATGCGGTAATGTTAAGTGCAGAAACCGCTGCTGGTAAATATCCGGTAGAAACAGTTACTGCAATGGCCAATGTTTGTAAGGGTGCCGAGAAGCACCGCTCAGTAAATATCTCAAAACATAGAATGGATCTGAAGTTCACTGAAATTTCAGAAACTATCGCATTATCAGCCATGTATGCAGCAAACCACTTAGATGGTGTTAAAGCAATTGTGTCATTAACCGAATCGGGACAAACCAGCAAATTAATGTCTCGCATAACCTCTGGCTTACCTATTTATTCTTTGTCTCGTCATAGCAAGACGTTGAATAAAACAGCTATTTATCGTGGTGTATACCCTGTTGCTTTTGATTCAACAAATAGCAATGATGAAAGTTTAAGCGACGATATCTTAAAATCAGTTTGTCAAAATTCAAGCTTGTCAGTGGGTGATAAAATCATTTTAACCCATGGAGATTTGATGGAGACTGTTGGTGCCTCTAACACATTAAAAGTGTTAACGATTACGAAAAAGCATTTAAGTTAAGTTCGATAGACAAAACAAAATAACGAGTGTCGAAGTAACCAGCTTTGACACTCGTCTCTTCGAATGATTTTCTTGGCTGTAAATTTTCTTCATAGTTTTTGGTTTTCTTTATAACCAGAAACTCGTCACCCTCACTACTTTAACTAATCTAACTCTTCAATGGCTACACCTACAAGGTAACAGCCTTCACACTCTTCATCTATCCGAACAACTTTACCGCGCATATCAAGTGATTGTACTTGGCTAGAGGGGGAGTCTAATTTAACTTTTACATGGGTTGATAACTCTATAGGATGCTCCATTTCAATGGCCATACCCGTAGCGCTTAAATCGCGACATGTTGCCGTGACTTGGCAGTTAGCCTCATCATCGATGACGGTTACTATCACTTCACTGTTTAACATCATACGATAGAAATCGCGTTTATCATCAAAATTTATCATCCCTACTCCAATATAATGAAAATATTTAACTTAAAACAGTAGACTCTTTATACTTACCCAGACTTAAAGTGTCAAATTAAAAACTTTTCAGATGGTTCATAATACGTTTTAGCGAAACAGGTTGATTTGTGCCTAAATTTTGCGCGAACAACGAAATCCTAAATTCTTCGATTAACCACTTTGTTGCTAATATATTCTGCTCAATCGGTTTATCTTTACGCTGTTTTGCTAGCACAGCCTTATATGCTTCAATGGCCTTATTAGTTTCTATGAGCTTAAGTCTGTCTTGGTTCGGGTCGATGGGCAATTTTTCTAATCGTCTTAAAATACCTTGCAGATAACGAATAATATCATCAAGCTTTTCTAATCCAGAGCTGGTAACAAAACCTTTAAAGACGAGTTGATCGGTTTGTTGCTTAATATCACTATGAGATTGAATGACATTTAAGGCAACATTACCTTTTAGCTTCTTGGCAACATCATGTCTCAAGCTTAAAGCGCGTTCAACCTTGATGGCGGCGGTTAAAACACAATCTGCAATTTCAGCTCTAACATAATCACTTACTTGTAGAAAATTAGCTTTAGTTCTGGGTAAGTGCTTCATGCCTTGCTGCTGCATATATTGTTTAACCAAATACACACAAGCGGCATGAATACAGTCTTGTAGCAAATCATTAATAGCCCCGAAAGGATTAAAATAAAGCCCTAACTTCGCCTTGTTTGGCATTTTTTGTTGTAGATATTTAAGTGGTGATGGAATATTTAATAATATTAATCGACTAAGACCAGCTAGCATTGCTTCTTCAGCCTGCTCTTGTTGCTCAAAAAGCTCTATCGAAACACTAGTTTTGTAATCAACCAAGGCTGGAAACGCCTTGATACTCATATTGGCAACCTTCTTCTCATAACCTTGCGGAAGGTTGTCGAAATCCCACTGAGTTAAATTACTCTGCTCAATCCCCTTTTCAGCTACCTGTTTTATTGAGGCCTTAACCTCACCTTGGAGGGATGCTTTTAATTGGTTTAAATCACGCCCTTGTTGTAGTAATTTGCCTTTTTCGTTAACCACTTGAAAATTCATTGTTAAATGAACAGGTAGTTCAACTTTTTGCCATACATCTTCAGGAAGCCTTACACCTGTCATACGCAACAACTGCTTCGCTATGGCTTGATGTAAACCGCCACTGCATTCATTTATGTTAGCTAAACAAGCTTCAGCGTAATTTGGAGCAGGCACAAAATTACGCCTTAATTGCTTAGGTAGCGCTTTAATCAAAGCAACAATAAGCTCATAGCGTAGCGCAGGTATTAACCAATCAAAACCTTCATCATGCACTTGATTTAACATGGCAATAGGAATAACAACACTAATACCGTCGTCCAAATCACCGGGACTAAAATGATAAGTCAGTGGAAATGTTAAATTATCTTGCTGCCAAGTATCTGGGTACTCTTTCGCTGATAATTGAGTAGATGACTCATTCAATAAAAAGCTTTTAGTAAAGTTAAGTTGCTTTGGATTTACCTTTTTAATTTTTTGCCACCAGCTTAAAAAACTTGCCTGGCAAACCACTGAATCAGGTAGTTTTTCAGCATAAAAACCAACTAGCTGTTGCTCATCAATTAAAAAGTCTTTTCTTCGAGCTTTTTGCTCTAACGCTTCAATACTTTCCACTAGTGCTTTGTTGTGCTGTAAAAATTTTTCTTTGATAAAGCTATCGCCATTTACTAAAGCTTCTCGAATAAAAATATCTCGACAAGTATCAGGCTCAATACCTTTAAAGTTAACTTTGCGTTTACTGACAATATTTAAACCGTACAGACTTACTTGCTCGTACGCCATAACTGAGCCTTGCTTTTTCTCCCAGTGTGGCTCGCTGTAGCTTCTTTTTACTAAATGCGCTGCTAAGGGTTCAATCCATAAAGGGTCGATGCGCGCATTCATGCGGGCAAATAAGCGGCTCGTTTCAACCAATTCTGCAGACATTAGCCACTTAGGTGATTTTTTTGCTAATCCTGAGCCAGGAAAAATAAAAAACTTGCTACCACGGGCACCTTTATATTCCCTGTTTTCATCTTGCTGTCCTAAATGACTTAATAAGCCAGCTAATAATGCTTGGTGTACTGAGATTAAACTCGATGGTAGAGGTTGATTTTTTGTGCTCTGTTTTTCTTGTTCTGCCTTGGATGCATCAACACAAAACTGATAATCGACACTAGTTAGACTGATTTTCTGCTCTTTTAATGTTAATTTAAGCTGACTGAAAATATCTTGCCACTCTCTTAACCTAACATAAGACAAATATTCTTTTTGGCATAGCTTTCTAAATTGATTTTGAGTTAAGCTTTTTTGTTGCTCACTCACATACAGCCATAGATTTAATAAACTAATAAAGTCAGAGTTTTTATCTTTAAAGCGACTGTGCTTTTCATCTGCTGCTTGCTGCTTTTCATGGGGTCGTTCACGTGGATCTTGAATACTTAAAGCACTAACAATAATTAACACCTGCTCAAGACAACCTAAATCAATAGCACTAATGACCATTTTGGCCAAGCGGGGATCTATGGGGAATTTAGACAGCAAACGCCCTGTTTTAGTTAAGCTAATAGTGTTATTGAGTTTATCACCAGTCCGCTTTTGTTCATCAATAGCTGCTAACTCTTCGAGCAAACGCATACCATCGGTAATATTGCGATTATCAGGTGATTGCACAAATGGGAAATTACCTATAGCACCTAAGTCTAATGCTAACATTTGTAAAATAACCGTCGCTAAGTTGGTACGTAATATTTCCGGATCGGTAAACTCAGGACGATTATTAAAATCTTCTTCGCTATATAAACGAATACAAACACCTGATGAAACACGGCCACAACGACCGGAGCGTTGATTTGCACTGGCTTGAGATACAGGTTCAATAGGTAAACGTTGCACTTTAGTGCGATAGCTATAACGAGATATTCTCGCAGTACCTGGATCGATAACGTATTTGATGCCCGGTACGGTTAAACTGGTCTCCGCGACGTTGGTCGCTAAGACAATATTGCGGCCAGTATGCGGTTTAAAAATACGATTTTGCTCACTAATGGTTAACCGCGCATACAAGGGCAATATTTGCGTATGGGGTAAATTAGCTTTGCTCAGCGCTGCCGCGGTATCACGAATTTCACGCTCACCATTTAAGAAAATAAGAATATCACCACGGCTATAGCTAGACAGCTCATCTACCGCATTTAAAATGCCACTGATAATATCGTTACTTTCAGCAATACTTTCCGCCGTATTTTCTTGATCACTCTCACTCACTTCATTTAACGGTCGATATAGTATTTCAACGGGGTAAGTACGGCCAGAGACTTCAATAATTGGTGCAGGTTTATTATTTTTGTCAGCAAAATGTTTGGCAAATCGTTGTGGATCAATAGTTGCTGAAGTGACAATAACTTTTAAGTCAGGGCGCTTGGGTAAAATTTGTCGTAAGTAGCCTAAAATAAAATCTATGTTTAAACTTCGCTCATGGGCTTCATCGATAATAATGGTATCGTATTGACGCAGTAGTCTGTCTTTTTGCATTTCTGCCAACAAAATACCATCAGTCATCAATTTAATGTAACTGTGCTCACTTACTTGATCGTTAAAACGTACTTTATAACCAACCTGCTCACCTAATTTACTATTAAGCTCTTCGGCAATACGGTTAGCAACGGTTCTAGCCGCTATTCTACGTGGCTGAGTATGCCCTATTAAGCCATCAACACCACGGCCTAACTCAAGACATATTTTAGGAATTTGAGTAGTTTTACCTGAGCCTGTTTCACCGGCAATAATCACCACTTGATTATCTTGAATTGCTTTTGCTATTTGCTCGGCATTTTCAGCAATTGGCAAGCCTTCAGGGTAAGTTATTTTAGGCAACTTACTTAGTTTTAGCTGTTTTTGCGCTATAGATTTGTCAATGTTTTCAGCTGTTCTAGCCAACTGTTTCGCAAGCTTTGTTAACTTGGTTACTAATTTAGCATTAGTTGCATAATCTGGTGACGATTGTAACTGTGCTATAGCTCTTTTATGGCTAACCAATTGTTTTTTCAAACGAGAAAAATCAGCTTTCTTGACAGAATTTAAAAGCGTAAAAAGGGCTTGAACATCAGGAATTTCAACGGGAGATAGGCTAGACAAAACAGACTCTATTACTTATTAATGATAATTATAATAACAATAAAGTCTATTTTATCAGGTGTCGTATAAAAGTTACATCATTGAAGTAATTATCAATAACATAACAAACTATACCTTATACCAAGTACGTTAATTAATTGATCACTTAGCGAGAATTAAAAGGCTTAAAGGCAAGGCATTGATTGAAGAGAATGGTTATTCCCTTGTCAAAATCAATAACGAAGCATGCAAGCATTTTAAACTCGCCCTTCGGGAGTTCATTAGCGAACTGATAACCGCCCAAAATTAATAAAATATAGAATAACTATGTTTAAATAATTTTGTTTGTTCTAAGCTCGCTAATGTAACTCTAAGTTGACTAATTTATTAATGTAATTGGTATTATTGTGCAGCGTGCTCTTTACCTGACTGTAAATTGGCTCGCATATGCTGATCAATTGCTTTTAACACATCATTCCTACAAATGGTGCCAAGCAAGTTGTTGTCATCATCAACCACAGGATAAACTTTTGGCTTGTTTTTAAGCATTAATTGCCCTAGTTCAATAATGCTATCGTAAGGCTTCATCGACAAAACTTCTTTACGCATTAAATCAGCAACATCAGCAACGTGTTCGTTGTAATAAATGGTTTCTAGCATTTTTTCTAACACATCACTTTCTGACAAAAATCCAATTAATACACCATTTTTGTCAATCACTGGGCCGCCAATTTGTTTCGTTCTTAAAAAACGTAACGATGCTTCCTCTACCCCCATATCAGCAGTAAATGTTACTGGATAATGGTTCATATATTCTTCTATTTTTAAAGACTCCATCTTACTTCCTTAAACATTAGACAAAAAAAGAGTTACCTACACTTCTACTGTAGATAACTCTTCTGCAAAACACCAATTTTTCATGGGTTTATATAAAAATAATTGCAAAAAAATAAATTTTTATTCAATTGATGAAATGCCATGTTAATGTTTAGTCACATGTTATGGGCTTTATACGATTAAAGCGGTTTAATGCTAAATGATATATGTCATATGCCCTTTCCATACTTATGGGCTCAAATCGAACTTTTGCTCCCTGAGATAACTGCCCTAATTTTGAGGTGTCTATTGAAATAACCGAGCCAATTTTTGGATAGCCGCCAATGGTTTGCCTATCGTTCATCAATACAATTGGCTGACCGTCTGCGGGAATTTGAATAGCGCCATGGCAAATTCCCTCAGATAAAATGCCATCAATATTCGAGGAAATTGGCTGTCCTTCTAAACGGTAGCCCATGCGATCATAACTTTTACTAACCCTATACTCAGCTGAAAAGAATAACCGTTGTTGCTGAGGTGAAAATTGCTGCTGTTGGTAGCCAGGTATGGTGCGTAAAACTACCTCCCGAGCGTAAGTTGGCCATAGTTCCTCCGGTAACATCAGGTTTGTTTTGCCGCTCCTTTCAACAGTTTTATTACAAGGAACAATATCTCCTGCATTAAGCTTATCGCCAGATAATCCACCAATATTTTCTCTACAAACCGTGGCAGAGCTTCCAAAACTTGGTGCTATATTAAAACCACCCTGAACAGCAAGATAACATCGAGTCCCTTCGCTTGCGTAACCTAACTTTATACTATCCCCCGCTTTTACGTGGTGACTACGCCATAATGGTTTAGCCTGACCATTAATGGTTAATGGCATGTTAGCCCCTGTAATGGCTATGATAGTGTCGACTTGAGCAAATAACATTAAACCACCAATAGACACTTCAATGCTCGATACGTCAAGTTCATTACCACATAGACGGTTTGCCCAGCGAAACGCTTCACTGTCTATAGGACCACCGTTGGTTAAACCAACATTAAAAGCACCAAAACGACCCGCATCTTGTATGAGACTTAACATACCTGGGTGTTTAACAATAAATCCTAATGCTAATGTCATCTTAAAATATCACCGTAAACAGGTAACTTGCCACCAAGCGAGAGAAATTCAGTTTTATTAATCGCCTTAAATTTAACTTTATCACCCACTTGCACAGGCATATGCGGTGAAGCGTTTACATCAAACATAACCACAGGGCATAAACCAATGATATTCCAACCGCCGGGCGATACTTCAGGATAAATAGCGGTTTGTCGATCGGCAATAGCTACTGCTCCCTTGGGAACTTTCAACCTTGGCGAGCTGAGTCTTGGTGTTGCTATTCGTTCATCGACTTCCCCTAAATAGGCAAAACCCGGAGCAAAACCTATGGCATAGACTAAATATTCTTGAGCTTGATGAAGATCGATAACTTGTTCGATACTCAGCTTAGCCTGCTCTGCAATAAAAGAGAGTTCCGGCCCTACCTCTGTAGAGTAATAGACAGGCAACTTAACAAGCTTGGTGTTATCGGCACTATCTTTAGCTGATTTTTTTATGCCTGTTAACAAAGAGCGTAATTTTCTTCGTATTTGGTGGTGATCATGTTCAAGCAGATTGAACACCACCATAATGGATGCGTACGAGGGTACTAAATCGATAATTTCATTTGCCATATTTAGGCGAATAAGGCGTTCAGCTTCTTGTACTTGAGCCAGAACTTCAGCACTAGCTGTATCGGCAAAGTAAATAATTAACGCATTTTCACCTGCAATTTTAATCGTGATATGTTCTGAGATGCCAACTGACATTAATCAATAAGCTCCCTAATTGCCTGTATAGCCTTTACAGCTTCAATATTATCACCATGTACACATAAGCTATCTACCGTTAATGCCAATGTTTTTCCACTTATTGTGGTGACACTGCCTTGCTCTGTAAGTTGTTTTACTTGTGCTAGCATTTTAACTTTATCAAGAACTGCACCATTTTGAGTTCGAGATAACAGCTTACCATCATCGTCATAACATCTATCAGCAAAGGCTTCAGCTAATACCTCAACACCAATTTTTTTTGCTTGCGCTTTATGTATTTCAAGTTCACTGGTCGATTGAAGCATTAATTTAAGTGCTTTAGGGTATATAGATAAAGCTGTTAATATAGCTTCTAAAATAGTTTCATCTACCATCATATCGTTATATAGCGCGCCATGAGGCTTTACGTATTCAAGCTCAAGTCCTAATGATTTTGCCATTCCATCAATCGCTGCCACCTGATATGTCACAAAAGCGATAATTTCCTCGGGAGAACAATTCATAGATCGTCGGCCAAAACCGACTAAATCTGGGTAACTTGGGTGAGCACCAATACTCACACCATGTTTTTTGGCAAGCAATAACGTTTTGTGCATTATTAAAGGATCACCTGCGTGAAAACCACAAGCAATATTAGCTTGATCAACAAATGGCATTGCCTGCGCGTCTAAACCCAAGGTCCAATTACCAAAGCTTTCGCCCAAATCACAATTTAACTTCATGTTAATACTCATTTAAAAATTACGCCACAAGCTCAAAAGCTTGATAAACAGGAAAAGTGTAAACCTAATAATTGACTTAGTATTACTAAAAAAAAACGATAAAGCCACTGTCTAAAAAGGCTTTATCGCTTATTTTCATAGAAATTATAATGAAGAAGAAAAACAGTATTCTTATCCATAGCACTATTTTTTTAAAAAAGAGACAAGTTGAAATTTACCGTCATGGATGTTTGGCTATTAACCCCTCATCAAACCTTACTTTTTGCCCGTGTTGCAAACGTTCACCGCCTCGAACAATTACTTGATCGGTCAATTCAATATCACCAATGACAGAAACCCAGTCACCAACACCTTGCCCTACACGTACAGAGACTTTATTGGCTTGTTGTTTATCATCAACACTGAGCACATAAATATCATTTTCACGCAAAACGAGTGCATCGCGCGGAACTAATATTGCCGTTTGTGCTTGTTGTTTTGGCAGAGATACCATCACTGCACTACCTGCCAAAATATCTAAGTCATTAGCAGCAAGCCTAACGTCAAAGGTACGTGATGATTGCTGTCCTGCTTTACTCCATGTTCGTATAGGCAATTGAAGTAGTTGGTTATTCCACTTTACCATCACTTTTGAATTTTGTTGTAAAAAAGGTGCAATGCTAATCGGAGCTGCAATTTGAATATCTAAGTTTTGAGTATCCACTAATTGTACTAAAGGGCTAGCTATGGCAATTAATTCTCCTACATGGGCAAAACGTTCACTCACATGACCTGTAAATGGGGCGACAATGCGTGTTTTTTCAAGGGCTAACTTAGTTTGTTCAACCTCAGCTTGTAGCGCTAATACCTGGTTAATGGCAATGGTTAAATCTTTACTTATTCTTTCATATTCACTTAACGCTGAATTATTTTTCTCCCTAAGTTTAGCAACACGCTTTTTTTGGCTGGTAAAGTAATCAACATCGGCTTGGTATTGCTTCACTTGCGCTTGCTGTCTTGCTAATTGCAGTTTTAAATTTCTATCATCTATTTGAGCCAAAAGCTGGCCTTTTTGCACTTCTGAGCCAACATCTTCAATCCATAATAATTGACCCGTTTGCTCTGCCGAGATTGGGGCATTTTTTCGACTGATCACATTGGCAGGTAACCAAACACTTGGTTTTACTTCTTGTTCTTTCACATGATCGACACTGACTAATTGTGCAGGTTTGTCATTGGCATCAACCATTAAAGAAGTACATAAGCTAACGGTTAAAACCGATGATTTAATAATTTTTCTAAACATAATAATTTCCTTAACTGTCACGTTTAACGCACAATAATTAAAGTTTAACTCTCGCTGTTGGTAGCTGTTGCAAAGGCGCCATTTTTTCGGCTGCTTTGCTCCTTTTAAATAGTGAGATAAAGTCCTGTTTTCCTAATCTAAGTAAGCAAGGCAGTAGTACAATGGTGAATAGGGTACTAAAAGCCAGCCCACCAACAATTACCGCAGCTAAACCTCGATAAATAACACTACCGGCACCAGGCATTAACAACAGTGGCAACATGCCGAAAAAGCTAGTAGCTGTACTCATAAAAATGGGACGTAATCGCAAACCAAGTGCTTGTTCAATAGCGTTAGTTCTCGTCATACCTTGTTGTTGACCAAGGCGTGTTTGATGAACCAACAAAATAGCATTGTTGACGACCAAACCAAGTAGAATGATAAAACCAATCATGGTTAATAAATCTAACGGTTGGAACACCATTAGATTAAGTGTTTGTAACGCTAAAACACCGCCTACTGTGGCCAGAGGAATAGTAATAACAACTAATAAGCTGTCTTTTATCGAGCGAAATAGTGCTGCCATCAATAAAAATAAAACAATTAAAGCAAAGGCAAAGTTTTCACTCATTATGCTAATGGCTTTAGTCAATTGATCGGCACTACCACCATATAAAATACTGCCATCTTCGGGCATTATGTCTCTTAACTTAGGTTCAACTTCTGCCTTTAGCACTGCAATGGTTTCTTCTAAAGACCAGCCTTGCGGCGGATTAATATTTAAACTGATAGTACGATTACCATCAATTCTAGTTAACCGACTTGGGCCTACCGTGCGTTTAATGTCGACTAAAGTTGATAACTGAGTGACTTGGTTTTGATTTGTACCGTTTCCTGAAACAACTAATGGCACGTCAGCTAGGTTATCAGGGCCACTCCAACCATCAGCGCGTAAAATCATATCGAGACGCTTGCTGCCATTAAAATACTCTCCCACGTATAAGCCATCTCCCAAGGTTCTCACCACACGCCCTAAATCTCGACGGTTCCATCCTTGCTCAATGATATTACGGTCATTAGGCGTTAATTGAATCTCAGGCTCAGCCATCTCCAGTCCAGGATTGGCATTAACATTTGCTCCATCAATGGCTTCTGTCACCCAAGCCATACCTTGGCGAGCAACTTCTTGTAATGCTTTAGTGTCTCTAGATTGCAAATGCAGTTGCACTTGCCTACCGCCACCAAAACCACCGAATAAATTTCCTTGAAACGCAAACACTCGGGTATCGGGTAAATCTACCAAAATCTCATTTCGAACAATAGTTAACAACTCATCTACTCGAGATTGATCTTTAACACGCACCCCCAAGCTGCCTCCAAACGGCCCACTAAATAGATAGTAATTTTTTAAGGCTGGCTCTTTGGTACCATCCATATAAGGCTTTAAGCGGGCAACAATTGGTTTGATAACCTCTTGCTCAATAGTGTCGATATTAGCACCCGGTGGAAATTGCATGTTTGCATCAATTGCATCACGTTTCACCGGTGGTAAATAATCAAGCTTAGGCATAGCTATCAAGGTTATGACAACGGGAACGACAAGTAAGAAACCAGCCAAAGATAAACGCTTTATTCGCGAGTTAGTAATATTCATAACAAAGTGAGTAATACGTTGCCAAACTTTTTCATTAGGATCTACTATCAGCTTTTTACTATCTTCAGGCTGCTTTAAATAGTATTTGGCTAACACAGGTAAAATGACTACAGCAACGATAAGTGATACTGAAACGGCAATAGCGATGGTAAGTGCAAGGTCGCCAAATAGTTGCCCTTCAATATCTTTTAAAAAGAACACAGGTAAAAAAATCGCTACCGTTGTCGCCGTTGACGCAAGTAATGCCCCCCAAACCTGTGCTGCCCCTTGCTCGGCGCTGTCATGCTCATCTAAGCCTTTATCACGCATACGCAAAATATTTTCTAATACCACTATGGCTGCGTCTAAGACCATGCCTACAGCAAAGGCTAAGCCAGCTAAAGAAATAACATTTAATGAACGGCCAGTAATTTCTAAAACAATAAAGGTAGTTAATAAACTGACAGGGATAGCGGTTGCAATAATAAGGGTTGCCCGCATACGGCGTATAAAAAACCACAATACCGATAGCGATAACACAATACCGACAAACAAATTACTGGTAACAAGATTTATAGCGCGATAAATAAATACAGAGGCATCGAATGATTGCACCATGACTAATTTTTTATCAAGCAATAACTCTTCATTTAACCGTTCCACTTCAGTTTTTACCCGATTTAAAGTTGCCAGTACATTGGCACCATTTGCACGGTCAATACGCATTGAAAAAGCTGGGTTACCATTTTGCACTGCCAAGTTTTGTCTATCGTTGCGCTTAATTTCTACCGTGGCTATATCACTTAATAAAATATTAGTGCCATTACGCGATGCCAACATGAGCTGTGATAACTCGTCCACTTTATATTTGCCGTTATAGCGCAGAGTGTATTGACGTCGGCCCACATCAACAAAGCCGCCAGATACATCATCGGTTGCTGCAACAAGAGCGATTAAATCAGTAATCTTAATACCATATTCAGCAGCTTTTATTGGATCATAACGAATTTGCAATTGTTCACGGTTTTGTTCGGTAAAGGTTTGAACACTCGACACCCCCTCAATTGCTTCTAAACGTGGTCTTATAGTGTCATTGGTAAAATCAGAATACTCTATAATATCCTTATTATTTCCAGGTAATGCTTGTAGAAAAAACCAAGTTAATGCTGGAGTATTACCACCAAAGCCCCCCAACATAACGCGAGGTGGCCTTGCATCCCGTGGCAAGTTCGCCACTCTAGTCATTCGAGAAATCACTTCAATAAGTGTTTGTTCCATGTTGGTGTCGACACCAAACTCCAAATTAATGAATGCTGCCCCCCTATTAGCGAAGGCATTCATTGAATTTAAGCCGGGAATACCACGTAAAACTTGCTCTTGCGGTTCAATGATTTCAGATTCAATCTCTTTAGGTGAAGCGGCTCGCCAGAAGGTTTGGATAGCGATGCGTGGACGTTCAATATCAGGAAACAATTGAACGGGTAGCTTATTTAAACTGAGTAAACCAAGTAGCATAATTAACGCAACTCCTACAGCGACAGCCGCAGGACTTGTTAAAGCACTTTTAGTAAGTTTCATTATTTTCTCTTCATCCATTAAAATAATTAACATTAAAATAGCTTTAGATGAAAAATATGGAAGAAAGGTTGCGCTTAATCGATGGCTAAATGCGATGAATCACTTTTAAGTAATGCTTTGCAATGCTCAGACATAATTAGACATATTTACCAAAAGAAGTATAACTAAGGGTATACTATCGCCAACAATCACTAGACCAATGAAAAAGTAAAAATGTCTAAATTTGCACTCATCATCCTAATACTTTGCTATTTAATCAGTTCATCACCCTATGCAAAAACAATCGAAGAACTTACTCAGGAATGTATTTTTACTACGATAAAAACAGCTGATAAAAAGCAAACTTTGCAGCAAGTAGAAGACTTTTGTCAACAACAGGTACTTGAGGCCGAGTTGGGCCAAATAGAGATTGGAGCAATTTCTAAACGCATAATGCAAGAGAGAAAGTCAGAATTTAACCCTTTTGTTATTACTCCTCATAAAATGAATTATATTCTGCCTGCGACTCTCACCGATAATATTAATGCCCAAGCGTACAGTGAAGTAAGCGAATGGGCTGAAAACTTTAAAGATATTGAGGCTAAATTTCAAATCAGTATGAAAGTTCCTTTAACCACAAGTGGCATTTTAAAAAAAGGGGACCATCTTTATTTTGCCTTTACTTTGGAGTCATGGTGGCAAGTGTACACCGAGGATATTTCACGCCCCTTTAGAGAAACAAACTATCAACCTGAGTTTTTTTATATAACACCCATTGATTGGCATCCATTAGGTGGTAATGCCGGTGTTATAGTCGGTGTAGAACATCAATCGAATGGTCGCTCACAGCTTCTATCTAGAAGTTGGAACAGAGTGTATCTTGACTTTATTTTTGAGAAAAATAACTTTGCCTTATCGTTCCGCCCCTGGTACAGGCTTTCTGAAGATATAAAAGAAGACGCACTAGATCCTAATGGTGATGATAACCCTGACATCAATAAGTATATGGGGCACTTTGAATTAGGTTTAGTATATAGTTTAAGTAAAAGATATGATTTCTCTGTCAAACTTAGAGAAAATTTTGCTCAACATAACGGCGCCATTGAAATAGGCTTTACCTTTCCTTTATGGGGTAAATTAAAAGGTTATGCACAATATTTTAACGGCTACGGCGAAAGCTTAATAGACTATAACCATAAGCAGCAACGCTTTGGAATAGGCTTTGCGCTAACTGAAATTCTTTAAGGTGAGTACACATTTTTGATGAAGCGCTTTTCAAGTAATACACCAGAGATATGTGACATTTTCTCCATATTATCTGAAAGCGCAGATAACCTTTGCTCAGTTGAAGGGTGCCTTTTATAAAGCAGCGCTAAGCTAGAAAAATCTGTGGCAATTGCATTTAGTCTTTGTAAGTTAACAACGAAAGCAAAAGGATCATAACCTGCTTTGGCTAATAAACGCATACCTTGCTCGTCTGCTTGAATTTCATCTTCACGACTTAACCCTTCGTCATAAGCATGCGGGCCAGTAACGCTTAGAACATTAGGCTACAGCTCTATGATTTCATCTTTCTTTGCGCCTAAACAGCCTGTTACTAGTACCTTGCCGTTTTCGACGAAGTTAAGCCAGTTAGTTTGATTAACAAAACTGGCTCTTATTCCGCTACGCTGGGAAAATAAAAACTTAATTATGTTTACTTTAAATTGCCATAAAACTAATTACTTTCACAAACTAAACAGACGTCGCTTTTCGCTCCTTATGCCAACTTTAAACATGAAGCATCTATTTTGAGTTCACTACTCACATTCATTTAAAGCTAAAAAGGTTGCCTAGCATTTTTGAGTGTAAATGGATCCTACACACCAATAAAACACATTGAAAAAGTCAAAAAGTCAAAAAGTCAAAAAGTCAGTGGTCAGTTTCAGTTAACCATAACATTAGTTATTTGGCTTACTTTTTACCTGCACTTGGAGGCCTTTTATGACAACTCCAAGGTGTGCGCTTTGCATTATCTTTCACGTTCTGATCAACAAATTTGTAATAATCTTCTTTGGTATGGGTCCACCAATCGTCATGAATATCAGCACCATGCTTTTTAATGATGTCTTCAATACCATCAAGATTTATATTCGTTGCATCATAGGCAAGATAAATCGCTTTTTCTTTAGTATTAAAGCTTGCTTCATCAATACCAAATAGCTGGTCAATTTCCTCCATCAAAGCAGATCTATTTTCATCATTAACATTACTCAATCGCAAGTTTCGAGTAACCAAATTGGCCTCTTTAACGCCTACTCTATGGTCAAAATCACTCATAATGCTCTCCTAAATATTTTCTATTCAACAATCAAAGTGCCCGTATACATTTTCATTGGACAATGAAATGCATACTCCCCAGGTAACATTGGGCGTAACTCTATTGATTTATTGACTTCTATTGGCAGTTCTTCACTCACTTCAAAGTCAGGAAAAATGACGGTTGCAGCGCATGGGCTTTCATCTTTTCTCAAAAAATTCAATGTTACTTTTTTATCCGCTGCAACTTTTACTCTCGACGGCTGGTAAATACTGTTGTTAACAACAATCGTTATCTCCTCAACGTTTGAATCAACTGCCTTTGGTGGTTTATAAAGCCAAAACCACCAAATAATTAGTGAGATAAGTACTAAGCCGGTTAAATTAATTATCATCATTTCAAATTATCCTTATCTCAACTTTAATGCTCTTGAGGCTTAAATAGCCGTAATCGATTGGCATTACTCACTACGGTTAACGATGAAAACGCCATTGCAGCTCCGGCAATGACGGGGTTAAGTAAAAGACCGAAAAACGGGTAAAGTAAACCTGCAGCAAAAGGAACCCCTGCAACGTTATAAATAAATGCACCAAAAAGATTTTGCTTGATATTGCGTAAAGTAGCTTTACTCACCGCAATAGCGTCAGCTAAACCGTGTAGAGAGCCCCGCATCAAAGTAATATCTGCACTTTCAATAGCGACATCTGTTCCGGTGCCAATAGCAAACCCTACATTAGCTAGAGCCAATGCAGGAGCGTCATTAATACCATCGCCAGTCATGCCGACAACTTCCTCTTGAGCTTGAAGCTCCGCAACTTTATTAGATTTATCTTCAGGAAGAACTTCAGAAAACACTTCTTTAATACCCACTTTTTTAGCAACCGCTTTGGCTGTTGCCCTATTATCTCCGGTGAGCATCACGACACGAATACCATTTGCTTGAAGCCTTTTAATTGCTTCAATAGAGTCGTGCTTAATGGGATCAGAGACAGCTATAATAGCCGCAAGTTTCTTATCAATAGCTAGGAACATAGGCGTTTTTGCCTCATCAGCAAGCTTTTGTGCTTTAGCAACAAAACCATTTAATGGGACGCCATTTATCAACATCAACTTTTGATTGCCAAAAAGTAAGTGATGATCATTAAATGTAGCTTGAACTCCATGCCCTGCCATCGCTTGGAAGTCAGTAACACTTTCAGGGGCAATACCTTGCTCAGTCGTCGAGTCAACAATAGCTTGCGCTAATGGATGCTCCGAGCCACTTTCAATGCTTGAGGCAACAGTTAAAATATACTTTTTAGTGAATTTATCATCCGCAATGAGAACATCAGTGACCTTCGGAGCACCTTCGGTAATTGTTCCTGTTTTATCAAGGATCATCGCTGTAATTTTTGATGCGGTTTGTAGCGCTTCGCCATTTCGAATAAGCACACCAGCTTCAGCTGCTTTACCCACACCAACCATCACCGACATAGGTGTGGCAAGCCCTAATGCACAAGGACAAGCAATAATCAAAACGGTCGTTGCCGAAACAACAGCGAAAGCAAGGGCAGGATCAGGACCGAAGTTAAGCCAAACGAGTGCACTGACAATGGCGGTGATCATAATCACAGGCACAAAATAAGCCGAAATAACGTCTGCTAAACGGCCAATAGGTGGTTTAGAATTTTGCGCTTGTTTAACCATATTAATAATTTGAGCTAAAGCCGTGTCTTTACCTACACGAGTCGCTTTAAATAAAATTGAGCCTGATTTATTTAATGTGCCTGCTACTACTTCATCTTCTTTAACTTTTTCAACAGGCATAGGCTCACCTGTTAGCATTGATTCATCAATGGAGGTATGTCCTTGAATGACAACACCATCCACCGAGATTTTCTCTCCCGGTCGAACTCGCACAATATCGTTAAGTAGTACCTGTTCAATCGCAATATCAATTTCTTTATCATCACGTACTACACGAGCAGTTTTTGCCTGAAGGCCAATCAAACGTTTTATCGCTTCACTTGTTCTCCCACGCGCTTTTACCTCTAAAGCAAGCCCTAGATTAATCAAACCGATAATCATTGCGGTTGCTTCAAAATAAATATGTCTGGCCATTTCAGGTAACGCCATAGGAAAGAAAACAACAACCATTGAATAAATCCACGCGGTTCCTGTTCCTAGGGCAATTAAGGTATCCATATTGGCGCTGTGATTTACAAAAGACTTCCAAGCACCGATATAAAAATGCTTACCCGAAATGTACATAATAGCGGCACATAAAAGACCAACAACTAGCCAAATACCTCGTTCAAGAGTTGTTTCAACCGTCATCGCTCCACCAGCCATACCGTAAACCATCAATGGAACACCTAAGCCAAGCGCAATCCACATTTGCTTCATTAAACTGGCATAGTATTTTTGCTCTGCTAATTCTTTTTCATCTAATAGTTTATTATCACTTATTTCATTAGCCGATTTAGCGTTATAGCCTATTGCTTCAATCGTCTTAATAAGAACATCAGCACCCACTATTCCTGTAACTGAAACAGTTCGTAAAGCAAAGTTCATTTCTGCCTTATCAACACCCGGAACACTTTTCAGTGCCACTTCTATTTTGCCAACACAACTAGCACAACTGGCGCCATCAACAATCAATTCTTGAGTATTTTTAACATTATTTAAAAGCTCACTCATCATTGCTTCCCTCTATAAGGTGGCAGATCATGTGTCCGGTCGGTGCCTTATTCGGCTTAGTCTGCCAATCACTTATTGCATTTCTCAATTTTTCTCTTAAAAGCAGAGCCGCTTGAAATTGTTTCTCTGTTTCAGCAAGTCTATGTTCGACAATCTCTCTTACCAGAGGACAAGCTGTATGTCCCTTGTCAGCTTCAGCCAAAATACCTTTGATCTCTTCTACTGAAAAATCTAACTGCCTAGCACTTAGAATAAACTTCAATCTATGTTGTAACGTTTTTCCATAAGATTTATAACCATTCTCAGGGCTTTTGACCGGTGAAATGAGACCTATTCTAGTGTAATAACGCACCGTATCTGGTGTTGTATTTAAGGCCTTGGCTAATTCAGTAACTCTCATAAAACAGTTCCCTTTAGAAAGACAAAACTAAATAAGTTTTTATAACCTATGTTTAGCTTACACCTGTGCCTAAGACACAGGTCAAGGTACAAACTTTAAGCTTAGTATAAAAAAAACAATAGAGTCTAAATAACATTAACAACGACGAGATAAAAATCTTATCTATCAAACTCCTAGTGCGACCAATGAATATGCTTGATTTTCCAACTACCATTTGTTTTTTCTAGCATCATAGTTTCCATACCTTGGTAATCACGTACTTTACCTTTATGTTTGTCACCATGAGCTTAGACAGTAAAACTAAAGGTAAACAGTAAAATCATAAGCGTTTGTATAATTTTCATTTTTACCTCTTTTTTTGTTTTCAATTAGCGAGTAAATTTATCTTTAAAAATTTGCTCTTGAGTAACGCCAATACCCGTTAACACCTGCTCTACTTCTGTCATCATATCTTTAGGCCCACAAAGATAAAATTCTGCAGAAAGTGGGTCGATACCATTGCTCAGTTGTTCTTGAAGTACTTCTTGTACATACCCTTGATAACCTTGCCATTGCAAAGATGGTTTCGATAATGTCGGTATATAGGAAAAATTGTCATGCTGCTGAGCTAATTTTGCTAACTCCTCTCGATATAGCAAATCATCTTCAGTACGAGCACCATAGATAAGTGTCATATCATTGGTGGCACTTTGTTGCTTAAGCTGTTCGAAAATAATTGCTCTAAGTGGTGCTAAACCCGAGCCCGCACCAATAAATACTCTCTGCTTATTTACAGCCAGTGAAGCATAAAAGTCAGAAAAAGGCCCTCTTGCTAGCACCACATCACCAACTTGTAATGAAGCAATGTATCCAGAACCAACTCCAGCTCTATGACCATTTTCCGCCGTTTGCCAACGAACATTGAAGACCAATTCATCTGATTCTTCATCAAAATTAACTAATGAATAGTGACGAACAGCCCCCTCATGAGAAAATTTACCCGAAGGGTGCGAATCCCAGTACTTTTCAAAATTATTAGGCATGTCTTCGGGTCGAAGTGCATTCATGCCAGCAGGAATGTTAAATTGCATATAAGCCCCTGCTTTATATGACAACTTTGTACCTGATTTTACTTTAAACTTTACTTCTTTAATAAAAGGGGTAATAAAGTTTGTCGCCATAACTATTAACTGATAATTTTCAACCTTATTCGTCGATTCTATCTCTATAGACTCTACTTCTGACACCTTATGCTGGCAGCCAAGTCGATAACCTTTTTCTAGCTGACTCTTTGATAAATACTCTTGCTCTGCTGAACTAGTTTTTAGAGGTTTTTGGCTTAAGAATACGCACTTGCCACATGTACCACCACCGCCACAACTAGAGGGTAAATAAACACTAGATTCAGCCAACCCTTCTAATACTGTAGAGCGTTCTGACAAAGTAACATCAGAGAAAGTCCCTTCAGGAATAAATAGCAAAGTAACCTTTTGCTTTTTATTCGCTATAGCAACTTTTAACATGCCATTTTTATACAGTTGTATAAGCCAAGTAATACCAGTTAGAGATAACAATAAAGTGGCAACAGCAAAAGCAATGATCAGCCAATGGTTGAAACCACCCGACTTACCATAGTCCATAAAATGAAGCATTAGCATAAGGTCTTTCAACCTATAATCGTCATTTGCATGGCGGATAACTTTGCCAGTTATGCCATCTAAATAGATGACAGTATTAAGATCATCTTCAAGTGTCACTTTCCACATTGGATTTTGCTGTTGAACGTAATCTGAAAAAGGTGGGTTAGTTAACGCCACATTCGATACTTTCCCATCTCCCGAATAAGAGCTAAGTGCTAACTGAGCAATTTCTTGTTGTTGAAAGGTTTTTACTTCACCCGAAACAGCATCAATTAATGTACTACGACTTTTTTGATAACTGTGTTGACCACGCTCAAACACAAGCTGGTAATACGGTCGGTTAAATGCCCATAATAGCTCGACTTCTAACGCCGCTGTGGCATCTAATTCAGCTATCGGTATTAAGGTAAAATCACTTAACTTATTTTCATGGTGTGCGTGAACACGTAGGGCATTTCCAGATGCTTTTTTATGATCCATCAAATTAAAGTACAGCCCTGTGCCTAACCAAATAATTAACTGAATACCAACAACTAATGACAACCATTTATGCAGGGATTTATTTAGCTTAAACATTTGCATTACAAGGCCCCTTGATTTTTAGAGCGAATAACGCGGAAATAAGTCAACACAGCACCAGTTAACGCTGCCAAACAGCCAAACAAAGCAACCACGAATAAAAACCAGTTAGCAACATTTTCACCGTCATCATAATCCATAATATGAAAGCGCCACATCCAATCAAATAAGCGCCAATAATCATGTCTTTTGGTGACGATAGCACCCGTTTGTTGACTGATATAAAAAGTTGGCTGGGCAAAATGGTTAAAGGTTACTTGCCAGACAGGTAAATGTCTGGGCGATAGTTCTGCTGGCATATTCTTAGCTGAAGATATTAGCTTGTTTGAGGCAATATCTTCTGCACCTGAATAATAATAGTTTGCAATATTTTTGGCTGATTCTTGATCAACAAGCGGCAAGCGTTTACCTGTTGTTGCATTAATAACAAGCTTATCTTCCTCAACAGTAAAATGATAAACTTGCAGCCCCATAAACTTAACTAGCTTTATTGCTTTAGCATCAGGGTACGCTTGTAAGAGTGCATTAATTGAGTAGCTGACCTTATTCAAGTTTAACTTTTGACTCTTTTTATCTTGCAAAGATTCACCATGTATATAGTGAATATCCATACTCACCATATACAAACCAGTAATCGACCAAAAAAGGAATTGAATGCCAATAAACAACATCAACCATTTATGCAATTTTCGACTTACTTTTAATAACTTCATACTATGATGCCTTAGTGACATTTTTTATTGACGACGAACGCCATAGATAAAACAAGGCAGGTAAAACCAATAAAGTTAAAATTACTGCACTTAACATACCGCCAACCATAGGGGCGGCAATACGGCTCATCACTTCTGAACCAGTTCCTGTACCATATAAAATAGGCAGCAAACCAACGATAATGGCTGCTGCGGTCATCATGACTGGGCGAACACGTAGACCCGCCCCATGCAATACGGCCTGAAGCACATGAGCTTTAGTTGTTGCAATCTGTTTTTGATGATGTTCTGTAATCATCTCTTGATATGCCTGATTCAAATAAACCAGCATGATGACACCTATCTCTACCGCAACCCCTGCGAGTGCGATAAAGCCAACTCCTACAGCAACAGAGAAGTTGTACCCTTCAAGGTACATTAGCCAAATACTCCCAACCATAGCTAAAGGCAAGGTACCCATGATCATCGCCACTTCAATTACATTTCTAAAATTGAGATACAGTAAAATAATGATAATGAACAAGGTTAACGGAACAACATAGGTTAATTTGGCTTTAGCACGTTGCATATACTCATATTGACCCGCCCAAGTAATTGAGTAGCCCGCAGGAAGTTTAAGTTCATCGGCAACAACCTTTTGCGCATCAACCACATAGCTACCCACATCAACGCCTTCAATATCAACAAAAGCCCAACCATTTAAACGAGCATTTTCTGATTTAATGCCTGGAGGACCATCTTCGATAAAGACATTGGCGACATCACCCAATGAGATTCGCTGGCCATTAGGAGTAACAATTGGCAATAATGATAATTGCTCTGGCGAATTACGATAGTCTTGTGGGTAACGTAAACTAACAGGGTAACGCTCTAAACCCTCGACAGTTTTAGTCACATTCATACCACCAATAGCGGTTGCAACCACTTGCTGTATTTCCGCGATGTTTAAACCATAACGCGCCGCCTTTGCCCGTTGAATATCAACTTTAACATAACGGCCACCAGCAACACGCTCAGAATAAACAGACGCTGTGCCCGGCACATCTTTTAAGATGTCTTCAAGCTGTTTACCAATATCTTGAATAACCGATAAATCAGGTCCAGCTACCTTTATGCCAACCGGAGTTTTAATTCCGGTTGCCAGCATATCGATGCGAGTTTTAATTGGCATTACCCACGCATTAGTAACACCTGGCAATTTAACTAAAGCATCCAATTCCTTTTTCAAGCTTTCTGTAGTTACGCCTTCTCGCCATTCTGATTGCGGCTTCAATTGAATAAAAGTCTCAATCATAGTAAGCGGTGCGGGATCGGTTGCTGTTTCAGCACGACCCACTTTACCAAATACAGTTTCCACTTCTGGAACCGTTTTGATTAATTTGTCAGTTTGCTGCAATAACTGTCTCGCTTGGCCTATAGAAATCCCCGGATAAGTGGTTGGCATATACATTAAATCCCCTTCATCAAGCGGTGGAATAAACTCACTGCCAATTTTATCCAGTGGATAAAGACCAACGGCAAGTACAGCTAATGCTGCTAGTAGCGTCGTTTTAGGGAAGCGTAAAACAGTCTTTAACGCTGGCAAATAGATGAAAGTTAAAAAGCGATTTACTGGGTTTTTATGCTCAGGCAATACTTTACCTCGAATAAAGTAACCCATAAGTACAGGTACTAAGGTGATAGCTAATGCAGCTGAGGCGGCCATCGCATAGGTCTTAGTAAAAGCAAGCGGTGCAAACATCCGCCCTTCTTGTGCTTCTAAAGTAAAGACAGGCACAAAACTCACGGTAATGATCAATAAACTAAAAAATAATGCTGGGCCAACTTCACTGGCGGAATCAATCACCACTTGCCAGCGATTTTCTTTGGTTAATGCTTTTCCTTCATGGCTAAGGCGCTCCATATGTTTATGCATATTTTCTATCATCACAATAGCGCCATCAATCATGGCACCTATGGCAATAGCAATACCGCCTAATGACATGATATTGGCATTCAAGCCTTGCATATGCATAACAATAAATGCCGTTAAAATACCTACAGGCAAACTAAAAATTGCCACTAAAGATGAACGCACATGAAATAAGAAAATAACACAAACCAGCGCCACAACACCGAATTCTTCGAGTAACTTATAAGCAAGATTATCTACGGCTCGCTCAATAAGCGCAGAGCGATCATATACTGGGACAACTTCAACACCATCGGGTAAACCTTTTTTAAGTTGCTCAAGCTTTTCTTTTACACCGTTAATCACTTGCTGAGCATTTTCACCAAAGCGCATCACAACAATGCCACCTACGGCTTCACCTTCTCCGTTAAGTTCGGCGATGCCACGGCGCATTTGTGGACCTGTACCTATATCGGCAACATCCTTTAACAGCAGTGGTGTGCCATTTTCATTAACGCCCAATGGAATGTTTTCTAAATCCTCTACGCTTTTTAAATACCCCGTTGCTCGGACCATATATTCAGCTTCAGCCATTTCGATTACAGAGGCACCAATTTCTTGGTTGCCCTGTTTAATAGCCATTTGAATATGGGAAAGCGGAATACCAAAAGCGCGCAGTTTGTCGGGATTAATTCTTACTTGATACTGTTTAACCATACCGCCAAGTGCTGTGACTTCAGACACACCAGGTACAGTTTGCAATTCATATTTTAAGAACCAGTCTTGTAAACTACGTAACTGGCTTAAGTCATGTTGCCCTGTTTTATCAACCAAAGCATAAAGATATATCCAACCGACTCCAGTCGCATCAGGGCCTAATTGAGGCCTAGCATTACTTGGTAAACTTGGCGCTACCTGACTTAAGTATTCTAAAACACGCGAACGTGCCCAATATAAATCAGTATCCTCATCAAAAATGACGTAGACATAAGAATCACCAAAAAAAGAGTAACCACGAACGGTTACCGCTCCTGGCACTGATAACATGGCTGTTGTCATTGGGTAAGTTACCTGATCTTCAACCACTTGCGGTGCTTGACCAGGGTAACTAGTTTTAATTATCACTTGCACATCAGACAAGTCTGGTAGTGCATCGATAGGAGTTTTATTGACAGAGTATAAACCTATACCAACCAATAAAAATGTCGCCAGTAATACGAAAAAACGATTACCAACTGACCAACGAATAATAGCAGCAATCATAATAGCTATACTCCTATACTAGTGGTTTGAGTGATCAACAACGGGCTTTTCTTTATCAGAAACACTTGTTGACTGTTCACTGTCTGGTAATTGAGTAATATCGACAATAACAAAACTGCCATCGCGCACTTCAAAGGTAAACTTAACCGTCATACCTGCTTCAAAACCGGCTAAGTTCATATCATTGGCGGTAATAAAATCAACAGTTGCTGCAGGCCTATTCCATTTTTCAATGGCAGAGCGACTAATATTGATCATACCGTGGTCAATCATTAATGAATTGATAGTACCTGTTACCGTTGCTGAGCTAACACCACTGTTTTGGGATGGTTCGCTACCACTGCTGTCAGGTACATGAATATTAGTGACTTGATACTCACCACTGCCTGTCTTAGTTACTTCAACATGTAAATTTAAACCTTCACTTAGTTGAGAAAAGTCAACAGAGCCTGACGCAGTAAAATCCATGGTCATCTCAGGCCAATCCCATTCGGGAATTACATCATGGGTTAAGGTCAGCATTTTGTGTTCAGCCATCAAGCTTTGAACTTGTGCTGACACCCAAACAGACGTTACTGTGCTTTCTGCTAGCTCTGATTCATCATGATTCATACGTTTAAAATCTGAAGACTTACTTGATTCAGAATCAAGTAAAAACTGCGCAGAGCTAACCACTAACTCTCCATCACTAAGGCCTTCGAGTATCTCAACACTTTCACTGTCATAGCGACCAACTCGTACTGCAACAGATTTAAAGCTGCCCTCACCTAATGCCAACACCACTCTATCTTGGTTACCCGTTCTGATCAGCGCTTCTTTAGGGATCAATAAGGCACTTTCATCGCCAGTGGTATGAATGGCAATTTGTGCAAACATATTGGGTTTAAAGTCACCATCTTCATTTTTAAAACGTAACCTGACTTTAACAGTACGTGTTTTAGCATCGAGCGTAGGGTAGATATAATCTACCTGACCTTGCCAGGTTTTACCGGGTAGATAATCCAGCTTCATGGTCACAGGAGTACCCGCTTTAACTTGCCCAGCCTGGCGTTCAAACACTTCCGCCTCAACCCAAACTTCAGATAAATCCCCAATAGCCATTAAGGTTGAACCTGGCTTAACAAAATAGCCTTCTCTAATTTTCAAGTTTTCTACCACGCCATTTTGTGGCGCATGAAAGGTAATGGTTTGTTGAACTTTTCTCGACTTTTTCAATTGAGCAATGGCTGATTTTGGCAACTGTAAAGCCGCTAAACGATTTTGAGCTGCACTGATTAAACGGCTGTTCCTGCGATCTAATGCCAACAACAACTCTTCTTGTGCGTTAACTAACTCAGGAGAATATATCTCATACAATGGCTGTCCCTTTTTAACAGGATCACCAATGGCTTTAACATGCAGTTTCTCTATCCATCCTTGTACTCTAGGGTGAATGTGTACTAATTTATCTTCATCATAAGTCACATAGCCCACAGTATTAATTTCTGTATGTAAAGATTTATAGCTAACTTCTGTGGTACGAACCCCTAAGTTATTAATTACATCCGATGAAATACGTATAGTCCCAACACCTTCATCTGGCCCTTTACCACCATCATCATATACTGGCACTAAATCCATGCCCATTGGTGATTTACCAGGCTTGTCTCGGCGATAATTAGCATCCATTGGCGCAACCCAGTACAGTGGCTTTTTCTCTGCTGTTGTTCCAGTTGACACCTGACCACTACCACTTGGTGTAAACATTTGGTAAGCGCCAAAAGTGAGCGCACCACCAATGATCATACCAACAATTATTGGTCTAATATTATTGCTCATTATTTTTCTCCTGAAATAGCAGCATATTGACTACTACTTATATTTGTTTTGTGCTGCTTAACTGCAGTGTTGGCATTACCGTTCATGCGACCAAGGAAAAGGTAGTTAAGCTCTAGTAATATTTTCTGTTCTTCTACGTTTAACGTTAGTTCATCAATTTCAGCATTTAACACAGCAATGCGTGAGCGAACAACTTCAGAAAAATCACCGTCATCGTTGGTATAAGCGGTTAGCGATGCTTCTGCTTGATCATGTATTTGAGGTAATAACTTAGATTTATACAATTCTTGCCTATCTTTAAGGCGCAGTAATCTCCCCTTGGCGCTTGAATAAGACCCTAATAGTTGTCTAAGTAATAATATCTTTTCTGTTTTTACCGCTTCTGTTTTAGATATGGCAGACTGCACTTCTTTATCTTGTCGATTTTCAGTAAAAATCGGTAAATCAAATGTTACTCCAACTGAAAATAAATCAGCTCTACTATTACCCATAGGATCATCTGCACGGTAGCCATAACTTGCGCTAACACCCCATTCTGGTTGATATTTTTGCTTCGCAAGGTTAATACCCGTTTTTGTTGCGCTTACTTTTTTATCAACAGCGGTAACAGACGGATGACTGGAAAAGTAACTAATCAATTCTTGAGGTTGTAACCAGTGTTTAGCTTGAACTAAACTAGCATTTAGCAAGTCTATTTTTGGAAGTTGCTGACTAAGTACAATGTTATGTAATGAAAAATCAGAGTATAAAACAGCATCTTTTACTGATTGGTTTGCAGTTGTTTCTTCATTCGGCTTTTCGTTAGATAGACGTGTTAGCCACTGTGATAGCATTCCCTCATATCGATTTTTCTGTTGCGCTAATTTATCTAATCGATCTTCTAAATGTGTAAGCTCTAGTTGTGCTCGCACAATGTCTTGCTGACGAGTTTTACCTAATGCAGATGAATAGCTCGCTTCAGCAACATCTGCCAACTGCTCAAACAAAGATCTGTTTTTTTCAATTAAAGCAATACTCTGCTGCACCCTGTATGCATCCAACCATAGACTACCTACTGTGACAGCAACTTTCGCTTCTCTGTCCTGTCGTTGAAAAGTAAATGCTTCACTTTGGATTCTAAGTTGTTGGCTTTTAATATCTAAAGTATCTCCACGAGGGAACATTTGTACGATACCAATTTTTGCCTGGGTCATACCTTCCTGGCCAAAGTCAAACCCATTTGTTGGTAGGTTTGCCAAACCAATAGATACTTTAGGATCTGGAAGGGTATTAACAGCCGTGCTCATCGCTTCAATAGATCGCTGCTTATGAATATTCCCCGTAAGCCAAGGGTCATTTTTTTGAGCCGACTTTATTGCTTTTTCAAAAGATAAAGGTGTATTAATACTTGTTATAGTCTGCTCCTCAGAAAGAGCAGAAAAGCAAACTAGTGACAATATTCCAACACCGCACTTGGTGCGAAACTTACCATTAACATTTTGTTTTAACATTAGAATTGTTCCTCATAAGATTGAACAACAGCGTAGACATCGTAAGAGCCATCAGACTTCAACAGTAGAACTTTATACGGCTGGAACTTATCTCCTACCTCCATACCTGGAGATCCTAATGGCATTGCTGGAACTGACAAACCAATAACATTGTCAGCATGTTCTTCTTTTAAGAATTGTTGGATAAACTTTGCAGGAACATGCCCTTCAAAAGCATATCCCTCTTTTGATATGGCCGTGTGGCATGATCGATAACGAGGTTCAATCCCTTTTTTCTCTTTAATAACAGAAATGTCTCTTCTGTTATGGGCTTTTGATTGAAAACCATTGTCATCTACATGACTAATCCATTTCTTACAACAGCCACAAGTTGGACTTTTATAAACGTCTAAAATAATAAGATGTGCTTTAACGCTTTGAGTCTCAGATTTTACTGTTTCACTGTCAGTACAACTTGCAATTAAAGTAACCGTAGCTAAGGCAGCCAATGCCTTTATTAGTGTTCTAGTTGAGAGCATAACCCCCCCAAAGGGATATCAATTAATAATTTTAAATTAATTAGGTTATTTTTGATTTTGCTCGTTATTTTTAAAACGCAGGGATCAAAAAAGCCTAATACAGATAGTTTGCATATAAATGAGCCAAATTTTGGACACAATTATTCTGTATTTAGCTTAGTATTGGAGGTCTATAGGGAGATGTTAGATACTGGCTTTTAGCCAAACTAGAAAAGGAAGTTATTTTAGATGAAAAATCAACAATTGTGTCAGCACTAATATCTTCAATTATTGCAAAAACACTTGAACAACCACCAGTAAAACAGCTGCATGTTTTAACACAGCAATCTTCATCCGATTTTTCGGAGTCAGTATCACTAGCCATATGATGACCGCTGTGATCCATTTTAGACATATCATGTGACTGCTCTTGCGTATTCATTCCTTTCATACTCATCATATGATAAGACATAACAGTAGACGCCATTGCTTGACCGACAAAGGTCAAACATACAAGCAATACCATTATTGTCTTAGAGAAATTAACAGACACAAAATAACCTATAATCAAAATAACTAACGCCTATGTTACATAATGAATCTTATTTATTCAACGGCGCTATTTAGAAAAATGTTACTAATTGCAAACCTAAGTTTATAATGCACAAATAGTATTTTATTTTTAATAAGATAATTAGATCAATCTTTTAGGGAAGAAAAATTATTGTTTAAATAGAAATTGAGAGACTTAATCTATTTAATTAAGTCTCTCAAATCCAATTAGTCTTCTACTAACACGCCCCAAACGTCGTGTTCATCTGCATGAATAATTTGTACCCACACCATATCGCCGGGCTTAACATCATATTCATCAGATAAATAAACTTTACCATCAACTTCTGGGGCATCCATATACGAGCGCCCTACTGCGCCAAGTTCATTCACTTCATCAATTAAAATTAGATATTCTTGACCTATACGCGCTTGCAATTTAGCAGCACTAATCTCTGCTTGAACCGCCATGAAACGCTGCAAACGTTCTTGTTTTACTTCTTCACTAAGGTGATCGGGTAAATCATTTGCCGTGGCACCTTCAACATCAGAATAAGCAAAACAACCTACTCTATCTAATTGTGCTTCAACCAAAAAGTCTAACAACTCTTGAAACTCTGCTTCGGTTTCACCCGGGAAACCAACAATAAAGGTAGAGCGAATAACCAGTTCAGGACAAATTTCACGCCATTTTTTAATACGATCTAACACTCTGTCAGAGCTACCTGGGCGTTTCATTAATTTTAAAATGCGCTTATTGGCATGTTGAAATGGAATATCTAAATAAGGAAGGATTTCTCCACGTGCCATCAGTGGAATGACATCGTCTACATGAGGATACGGATAAACATAATGTAAACGCACCCATATACCCTGCTTAGCTAATTCTTTACATAGAGCCAGCATAGAGGTTTTCACAGGCATGCCATCCCAAAAATCGGTTTTATGTTTGACGTCAACGCCATAGGCTGAGGTGTCTTGAGAAATCACTAGCAGCTCTTTAACGCCAGCATTAGCTAAGCGCTTCGCTTCACCCAACACCTCACCCACTGGGCGAGAATCTAAATCACCGCGCATTGATGGAATTATGCAAAAAGTACAACGGTGATCACAGCCTTCAGAAACTTTTAAATAAGCATAATGTTTAGGGGTGAGTTTAACGCCGTGATCTGGCACTAAATCAATATGTGGGTTATGTTCAGGTTTAGTCACATGTTCATGCACTTGGTTTAACACTTCGTCATAAGCATGTGGGCCAGTAACGCCTAAAACATTAGGATGCAGTTCGATAATTTCATCTTTCTTTGCCCCTAAACAGCCTGTTACTAACACCTTGCCGTTTTCAGCAAGTGCTTCACCGATTGTATCTAGAGACTCTTGTACTGCTGAATCTATAAAGCCACAAGTATTGACAATAACCAACTGTGCATCATCATAAGAGTTAACAACATCATAACCTTCTGTGCGAAGTTGCGTAAGAATACGCTCACTATCGACTAAGTTTTTAGGGCAGCCAAGACTCACGAAGCCCACCTTCGCAGCGCTATTTGAATCTTGCTGAGTGTTACTTTGCTCTGCTAAAACCTTTACAGGTGTTTCAAGTGTCGTTGTTTGCTTAGCAATGCTATCACTTGCTTTAGTGGCTGATTTAGATGGATTTTTCGGGTCGAATTGTTCTACGGTCATATTGTGCTCTGCTGCTTTAACGTCGCTTTGGGTTGTTAAAGCGTCATAAATGGTGATTTAACTACCTTTGTTGCTAACTTGGTGTATTGACTAAGACAGTTGTTTAATGCGCGGAATTATACAGGAATGTTTTGCTTAATTCAGTATGAGATATCCCTCTAATAATTTATTGTTATGTTACTATCAAAGAAAAATAAAGGAATACTCTAATGGCACTAACTCAAATGCAGGTAATACAGTCACTTGGCGAAGCTATGGCTTGGTTTGAACGTGAATTAAACTGGGGCGTTCCTGCCACTGAATTACGTCATTTAAGTGGTCGTATAGGTGAACTATATGCTGCTCTTATTACTAATGGTCAAATGGCAACAAGCGTAAATCAGCATGGATATGATGTTGTTAGTGGTGAAGGTGAACGAATATCTGTAAAAACAACTGCTCGTATGGAGTCATCTGGTCAAATATCATTTAACCCTAACACGCTTGAACTCGTTGACCGAATAATAATATTAAGAATCAACACAGAAGATATGCAGATAGAAATATTACTGAATGAACTAACTGCTGATGCTTTAAAACGTACAGGTGCGCGAACCAATAAAGATAAACTAGTTATCCCAATGTCAAAGTTAGTGAGCAAATCAAAAACACGTATTAAGATACCAACAGTAACTTCTGCTAATTTTGATGATTATTGTATAAATGAATTAGAAAACGGCTCAATTGAGATTACAAAAGACGGCAACTCAATCAGCCCTGTAAAACCTGTATTACGAGAAATAGCGCGTAAGTTAAACTTACCGACAGTCAATAGTAATGGCAATAATTACAATACCCGTCAGTTAGGCTCGCTTGTAATAAAATCCATTAATTGAAGCATCGTAAGTGGTATTTTAAGCTGTTCCTATTCCTCTGCCGATAATACATCTACAACCTCCTTATCAGCCCCAACAATTCTTAACTCTTTTTTATTAGGTCGTTGCTCTAATTCAAGTAAATTATCTGATATCATTTGTAAAAATGCATCACGATTATCAGACGGAATATTCTCTACAAGCTTAAAAACTTCATGTAAAAACTCTTCTCCTCTGTGATGATAGCCAACAGCTATCATCAGTGGAAGTAAACCTATTGGTGTATCGTTACTAAATCCTAGCTTAATGGCATTTATCCATGCTTCTATATCACGAGGTTGTAAAATCGCACAAGACATATAACAGAACTGAGCAGATTCTATATCTTCCTTTTGATAATAATACCAGCCTAGATTGAACCAAGCCAATCCACAAAGATAATCTAACTCTAGAGCCTCCTCACAATTTTTTTGAAAAACACGTCCGTCTTTACCAACATCGATATATTTCACTGCCTTTTTAGGCGCCCTAACTTGTCTATCAATATCAATATTCTCTATTAAAGAATCAAGAAAAGTAAACTTTAACTGCCAGCTTGGGCTAACATCACAATTATCTTTCATGTACTCAGTCAGAAAATCTAATGCTTCTTTATATTGACCTGAATACATAAGTGCATCAGCACATAGTGCCATATCAAATCTTTCATCACCTAACTCAATTGCTTTCTTGTAAGAATTGGCTGATAACATATATCGACCTAATTCAAACAAAGTTCCAGCAATCTCTCTATGATAATAATCTCTTTTTAAGTATTCTGGTTCATAATTTTTAGCTGAGCAATAATGCCTTAAAGACTCCTTAAATTTACTTTCAGCTCGGTAAAAATTTGCAAGGTTATAGTGAGCACTACCATACAGATCTTCCCAACCATTACTTTTATATTTTTCCAAGGACTTAATAAGTAACTTTTCGATAGATACTTTGTGAACAGCATTAGTTTTCAAAGCTACTGATGAAGATAAAGCAAGCATTTCAATAAGATTTGATTTTTGATGACCTAAATTATCTATAAGTAGCTCGATTATAGATTCAAAATAAGTAGTCTTAAGAATCAACGGTAAAATGTGTGCAGCTAATTTCTCTTTTGAAAATAAATACTTAGCAACTTCCGGCTTTAATACAATTTTAGAAGCTAAATCAGGCGCGCCTGATTTAGCTAATGCAAGAGCAACTCCAGCCATTGAGCTTATCGCTAACTCCTTTTCAAAGTCACAATCAATTTGGTCTATATAATGAATGACACAACCTGTTACCCCAGAAAAGCTAACTTTTAGTTCAGTTTCTGAGATTATTAATTGTACTAACGATTCTTTTTCGTTTTTCTCAACACTAATAATATCTGTAAACCTATTGAGCTCTGATCTTAATTTTGATTCAAAAGACCATTTATCCTTACCAGCAATAAATTGAGGTTCAGTTTCGACACTCGTTTTTATTGGTAAATAAAAATGACGATTCTTTATTTTGTTTATTTTGTTTATGTAGCTGACTATCTGATGTGCATTCTCAGTAGTTAGCTTTTGGTTGAAAGCTATAGTTTTTGACTTTTGATTATTTTTAACAGGATAAGGGTCTATTTCATGAGACCATCGATAATAGAAAGAGTCATTCTCACTAACATACCTCACCACCATAACGGGTAACTCAAGGCTTTTGTAATAACCTAATGAATCTAATGACAAGCTGAATTTTTTTGCCTTTTCGATGTTTTTTTCTTCGGTTGCTTTAAGTTGCACCCAAAAAACCAATCCTGTAGCCTGACCTTCATCATCAAATATTTCAACTTCCGCATCTATACCGTAGTCTTTATCTTTATCACGAAACACCCATTCACGAGGTAATATACGGCTAAATTCATCACGTGATATATCCTCTAATTGATGTTGTTTTGGTCTTCTAGGCATAATTATATCCTTTATTTTGATTCGTACCTGAAGCTATCCATTGACATGACTACTTGAGGTTTTCATTACTAAAACCCCTTTTAGATGAGAACTAGTAGTTCCTCACAGTCACCACAACTTAGCGTGAAGGTTTCTTTCTTCTTAGATACTCTAGTATTTTTACTACCACAACCAATGCAAGGCATTTTCATTGCTGTATTCGTGTCGCACTTATTACATTTAATGAAATAACCATAACGACCATGTTGCGCCAAATAATCAGATTTTTCACCACACGATTTACATTTCAAGATTGAATCAACGTTAGTATTAACTGGTGCACTCCAAGCTTCTGGCTTCTTTACCTCTTCAACGATTTTATTATCGTTAAGTTGAGCTATAAGAAATGACGTTATCGACTTTAATTCTTCGTCATTAAAGTCTGGTCGCGTATCAAAAGGATTAAGCTTTGTAATAGCATAAGTTTTCAATTTCATTATTTCGTTGAGTTTATCAACCAAGAACTCAGTTTTAACAAGTTGTTTTGATATGTCATTAGGCATTGAATCACGGTCAATAACTGCGCTACTTGATACAGCACAAACATTATCCCAACAACGCATTCCAAATGATTGTTGTTTAATGCCGAGTAGCTTACCTAAAATACTTTCTCGATTCGCATGTAACATTTCTCGAAGTAATTTTTGCTGTAACTCTACTTGTTTAATTGGTGAAGCCATACCAGACCATTTACTGTCCAAGCTACGAGTCCATTCACCAATGTCATTAACCTTAACTTCACCTTTAATGCTTTTAGATTCAATTAATACAAGGCCGTATGTATAAACAATTAAGTGGTCTATTTGGGCTATTTCACCATTGTAAGTAAACTTGAAGTCATTGATAACATAGACTTGCTTATGGTCTTTAAATGCACGCCTTAAAAAGAAAGCTACATCCTGCTCTTGTTTTTGCCCTGCTTTCGCTGTTGGGGAGACAGCATTTTGAAGAGTTTTATCTTTTAGAATCATACAACAACATCATCCATGAAAATCGAATCGTAATTAACATAAATCATACCGCAAATAATTACTTTTATTAAGGTTTATCGGTTGCTCGTCCCACCAAACCGAAAGTAACTTGTGCTTATCACTAACAACGATAAGCCAAGTTACGCCTTTAACCCTATCAACACAAACTATCCAAGCTATTCGCTCTACAAAACCTTTACCGCAAATAACTATTAAGCTACTAGAACAAGATGAACCACATGCAGTTGCTAAGCTACTGTGTTGTGACCTTATAGAGTTTTACTTGTTGTGTGAAAAGTTTGGTAAATAATCAACCTGATAGGCATTTAAGAGCGACAAGCGGATGTACGCTCTCTGGCAAAATATCATGTTGAAAACGATTTTTTAAGCTTTTGATTTCTTTGCCAGAAAAATATAGGTAAGCCTAAGATTAATAAAGATACTCCAGATATAACAACTTCAGCACCACTACCTATGACAATAAATACTGAAAATCCAAGTGCAGCCAGTGTAACAACTTGCTTTTGAAAACCAATTTTATTGCCGCTACGCTTGTCTTTGTGTTGTAACACTAATTCCGATAACACTGATAATGCAAAAGGCAGTAGCGCGGTCAATGTAGATACCAAGATAACGAATTCAAATGCTTGCATTAGTCCTTTACTGAAATTGAACATCACCAAAATAGACGCAAGAGAACTGGAAAATAGTAATGCAAACGTTGGTGTTCCAACTTGACTACTTTTAGCAAAGATTTGTGGAAACAAACCATCAACCGCAAGAGCCTTAGGTAATTGACCTGTTGCCATTACTACACCATTTAAGGAGCCAGAAATGGAAATTATCGCCCCTATTGCAATAACAACTCCACCATACGTGCCAAAGACAACTGAGGCTGCATCAGCAAATGGGGCACTTGAATGGCTTAATTCGTTCAAAGGGACTAGCGCCATAACCCCAAAAGTTGCAAAAATATAAATTACCATCGTTGTAAGTCCAGCTAATATCAATGCTTTAGGAATTGTTTTATTAGGTTCAACTATATCGCTAGCTGGTATTGTAGTGGTCTCAATACCTAAAAATGCCCACATGGTCACCATAACCATACTAGCAATAAGTAATATTAACGGTTCATTATTGGGATTACTTGCAGGTAAAGTGGTAAAGTCTCCCATAGCCATCCCTGCTGCCGCTATTAAAATCAATGGAATAAGCTTTAACACAGTTGAAACTAACTGAAATTTGGACGCATTTTTAATACCTGAAACATTAATAAACGTAATAAGCCAAATAAAGAAAATTGAGATAAAAATGCCAGCATGATTCTGTGAATCGTGCATTAATGGGAAAAATACCGAAAAATAACCTACAAATGCAAGTGAGCCAGCAGCCACGCCTGTCCACATTGAAATCCAAAGCCCCCAACCCACTAAAAAACCGGTTAAGTCACCTAGTCCATGTCGAGCGTAAGCGTAGGGTCCGCCTAACAATGGAAGTCGCTTAGCCAAATTGCCAAAGACGAATGCGAGTGACAAAGTACCTAAGCCAGCAAATATCCAACCGAGAAGACTTGTACTCCCATAAGGAGCTAAAACCGCAGGCAACATAAAAACGCCATTTCCGATCATGGTTCCTACACCTAGTGCCCATGCCCCCCATAATCCGATTGCTCTTTTCATTGGATAACCTTGTAGTCCATAACTAACAACTAACTATAGGCTTAAATCAAACAGTCAACCAGTTATGCGTTGCTTCACAAATCTGAGATTAGATTACTAACTCAATTAAATTGAACTGACTTAGCTCCATACTTCCGCTATTGGCAGAATCTGTGTCAAAACAGCTAAACAGGCAGGCATGATCCCCATAGTAAGCATCTAGTTCTCGCGCTTTCCACAATGAAGCTTTGTTCGACACCAGCCTGACTAGGATGGAGGGTGATTCTTTGGCTTGAAATTAGCGGTTGATGGCTAACAAACCTAAACGTAGCGGACCTTCGAGGTTGGATTTGCGTAGAGTCACTTTTGTAACGGTATAAAAAAAGATCACCTGTGTGATCTTTTTTGTGGGGTGGCATTAATCATTTTGAGAAGTCACCTTTTATTTTCTATAACTAGCACTAACGTTTTCTTTCAAGTTAGCATAACTAAGTTACTTAGCTTTATGGTGATTTAAAACCCACTCAGTTAATAAACGAACACCGTAACCTGTACCACCTACAGGCACTTCACCTTTGGCAGAAGAAGCTAACGCATTACCTGCCATATCTATATGGATCCAAGGTGTATCGCCCGCAAATTGTTGTAAGAATGTTGCTGCGGTAGTTGCGCTAGGGCCTCCTTTGCCGGTGTTTCGTAAGTCGGCAATTGGGCTGTTTAACATGTCTTTATAACCAAGCGGCAATCGCCAAACGGGCTCATTGATCGCTTTGCCTGCCTTAGTTAATTCAGTTACTAACTGCTCGTCGTCACTGAATATGCCGCCTAGCTCTGTGCCTAGAGCACGATATTTACCACCAGTAAGGGTTGCGATATCCACTAACACACTTGGCTGATAATTTTCACGGGCATACCACATAGCATCAATCAGTACTAAACGACCTTCGGCATCGGTGTGGGTAATTTCAACAGATAACCCCTCTGCAGTTCTCACAACATCGCCTGGCGCCTGCGCTTTCTCGGACACCATATTAGCAGCCATTCCCATAACCGCTACAACGTTAACTTTAGCTTTCATTGCAGAAAGGGCTTTCACTGTACCAAGTGCAGCCGCGGCACCCGCCATATCAGATTTCATACGCACAATGCTTTCTGAGGTTTTGATCTGATAGCCGCCTGAGTCAAAGGTGATCCCTTTACCTGCAATGGCAATTGGTGCATCATCGCTCCCTTTATAGTGAGCAACAATTAAACGAGACCCGTCGGCACTTCCTCTACCAACACCTTCTAAAGCGTTCATCCCAAGTTTTTTAAGTTGCTTTGGTGTTAATACATTTACTTTAACGCCAAGCTTTTTAAGTTTTTTGGCTTCTGCTGCAAAGTCAGTAGGTGTTAATTCAGTCGGTACTTCATTCGTTAAATCACGGGCTAAGAAAATCCCCGATTGAATATGCTCAAGCTTGCTATAAGCTGACTTTGTTGCTGAGCCATTTCCAACCTCAAAGGTATACGTTTTTTCTTGGTATTTTTCTTTCTTGTACTTGTCGTAATTGTATGCGCGAAGATTTATACCATGCGCAAGCAGTGATGTTTGGTTGGCATCAAAGTGTTTAGCGGCTACTGACACATCACTAATGTGCTTACTGCCTAGCTTACCTGCTATATTGCCACCTAACTTAGTTAGCTTGGCTTTAGATAAGGGCTCGTCACCAATGCCAACTACCAGTACACGGTCATAGCTCATCTTATTTGGCGCAAGTACCTCGGTAAATGAATTGTAGCTGCCATCAAACTTATTGGCGTTTAATGCGCGTGAGAGTTGGCCTTCGGTTTTTTGATCAAATTTAGCAAAATCAGTAGAGTTTGCCTTGTTTTTAAAAACAACAAGCGTATCTGACTTGGTGTTTACATCTGCGTTAAAATTAAATGTCTCTGCAAACGCAGATTGAGAAATAGCTAGTGCCATAAATACTGGTGACAGCTTGGTCAGCTTTGCTTTCATGAATGATTTACCTAGGAATTAATGAAATGTGGAGGTCGCAATAAATATAACGAATTAACAACGAAATGGTAAGTTATTTAGTCGCACCAAACGGTTATTTGGTCGGTATTTTTGTTTTAGATTTGAAAAGTTAGTTCTAAGAAGACATGTCGGCTGATGGCACTGAGGTGCCCATTCGCCGAAATTCTCAACGTCAGCTAATCGTGTTCAGATCAACAAACCCTAAGCTTTTCACACACTACCAATAGCTTCAATTACAGTGTAGTGGCATACTGAACCTGGCCAGCTAATTAAAGATGTTATCATGCACCTCATAACAACTTAGCTAATACAAAGTTGCGTGTTCATACTGGAAAATTCATCTTATTTCAGTCTTTAAAAGCTCATCTTTTTTTGATAATTATTGAGAGAGCAAAAGCAAATCCTCGTTATTTTAACGAACGTAAATGATAAGAAATCCTCGCAATATGATTAAAGACTCTTTGCAGCCATCTTATTGCTTCTAAAGAATTTGTCGCTTGCGGCACGGTTAAATGCCCTTGGGCAATATCAGTCATTATCGAGTTCCTGATCGGCTCTGTTTGTTTGGCTAAGTTAATTCGTGTTGTGCGTGAAATCTTAAAGACTTCTTGCCAGTTTTCTTGATCAATATTGCTCCTTATCAGCTCAATAACGTGTTTTATTTGTTTTATTGAGCCTTCAAGTTCAACTAAGTTATTCACAATTGTCGCATAATGCGATTCTTCTGCTAAACGTTCATGTAAGCGCTGCATATGATCTAACACATGGATAGTCTCAAGTAAATTTTGCCAATCTTGCTCGCTGTTGGGCTGTAAATGAATAAGATCAACAAAAGCATGGGTTTCATCAAGAGCAATTTGCATATTGGCGAAATCAGCCAAATCATCCGACTTTTCACGTGATAAAAGTGCTTTTATATAGGCCATTAAATCGATAAGTTGCAACTTTGTTGACGCTAATGCCGTTGTAAGTGCAACACTAGGCTCAGTTAACAGTGCTTGATCTAGGTTTTGGGTATAGGAGTCTGAAGAGTCTTTAATAATATGTTTAATAAAGCGTGCAAAATACTGAGTAAAAGGCAATATTAAAATAACACCCAAGCCATTAAACAAGGTATGAAAAGCAACTAGGGTGATTTCTGGATTTGTCGATATAAAACTTGGAAAGTATTGATTTAACATATAACTATAGGGGGTTAATAATAATAAAGCTCCTATAGCGGTAATAATGTTATAAATTACATGGGAAAAGCCTGTCCGTTTTGAGCCAATAGAGCCTCCAATAGTTGCCATAGCTGCTGTTACTGTTGTACCAACGTCCATACCAATAACAAGCGCTGCTGCTTGATTAAAATTCACTGCTCCAGCAAATAGTGCGGTTAAAACCGTGGCAACACCTGCACTAGAAGATTGAGTAATGATAGTTATCAATACGCCCATGAATAATAATTGGATGCGTCCTAGCCAAGTATCTGGAGGAAACTGCTCAGGCGTGATAAGACTATCAACCCCAATCATTCCCTGCTGCATCATAGAAATACCAACAAAAATTAAGCCAAAACCGGCAAGTGAATAACCAAAGGTTGCTAATCGCCCTTTAGAAAATAACTTAAGGACCGCTCCAATAAATATAAAAGGGAGAATAATAGTACCCAGCTTTAACTTAAAACCTAATAGCGCCACCAGCCAGCCTGTAATGGTTGTACCGATATTAGCACCAAAAATAATACCAAGCGCGGCAGTAAAGCTCATCACTCCAGCACCAACAAACCCCACAGCAGCAACGGTGGTTGCACTGGAGCTTTGCAATAGTGCAGTTGTAATTGCGCCTATGGCTGCACCAGAGGTTGGACTTCGGGTATATTTCATTAATACTGTACGTACTGATTGACCAGCCAATGAATGCAGTCCATTGGTCAGCACAATCATGCCAAGCAAAAATATGCCTAATCCGCCCAGTGTTTGTGTTATTGCCAGATAATAATTGATCAGAACTCCTCGCTAAACTGCTATTACTCTTTGTTAAATAATAGATTCTATTTCTAAAAATGGTATGTATTTATTTAATAGGCTGTAAGCACTATAGAAACAGTTATCGAACCTTTATTCTTTATAAATAAACACCACATGAAATTGTGTGTTTCTTATTGCTTAGAATTTGTTTGTTTAAATAAGGTTATTTACTATGAAATGAGGTGAGTGGTTTTGCCCTATAAAGTTCGGTATGAATTACCTTAGGTTGATGTTTAATGCGCGGGGTCATGCAGGAGTGTCGAGAAGGATGAATAATTAGATTTGTGATTAATTTACTCCCAAGCTAGTAAATAACTAATTTTGAGATAACAAATAAAACCGAACAAATTGGCACTTTAGCCTAATAGAAAAACACTCCCTTTCATACTATTGTACTGGTCTAAGAAATATAGCACTTTAGCAAGGATTATCATGACTGAACAAAATGAGAAGCAACCCTATGTGTTAGCAACTATTGAAAACCATATACTTTGGTTATCAATGAATCGCGCTAAACAACGAAATCCACTTTCTTCAGCCATGTTAAATGCTTTATATCAACAAATCCTCGATGCAAATGAAAATGATGATGTTCGCGTCATAGTTATCACTGGAGAAGGTAATGTGTTTTCAGCAGGACATGATTTAAAAGAAATGTCAGGTAGAAAAGCAGGCTGTGAACAAGATAACGCTAAGCGCATTAAAGCTGTGTTAGATGCTTGTACTCAGCTAATGATGGCGTTAATAAAATCTCCAAAAGCAATTATTGCTTGTGTACAAGGTACTGCAAGTGCAGCAGGCTGCCAGCTTGTTTCTATGTGTGATTTAGCGATTGCTCAAGATCATGCAAAATTTTGTGCTCCGGGCGTTAACATTGGCACTTTTTGCACTACACCATTGGTTGGTATAGGAAGAACCATGCACCGCAAACATGCCATGGAGTTAGCATTAACCGGTGATATGTTCTCGGCCGAAGATGCTGTACGTTTTGGGCTAATAAACAAGGCTGTTGAACAGGAAGTATTGATTGATGAAACCAAAAAATTAGCCAATAAAATTGCACAAAAATCTGCCGTAGGTATTCATTCAGGTAAATTAGCGTTTTATCAACAAATAGAGCAGCCAATTGAAACCGCTTATGAATCTGCAGGTCAAGCCATGTTACAAGCAATGTTATCTGAAGAGTGTGAGGAAGGTGTCTCTGCTTTTTTTGAAAAACGCTCTCCAAAGTGGCAAGGGCTTTAATTATGAGTAAAGAGCATGTTTCTAATGAAGACGATGATAAAATTATTGCAATATTTGATAATGTTCGAACTATCGCTTTAATTGGTGCTAGCGACAAGCCTGAACGAGATAGCCATAAAGTAATGGCCTTTTTAATTAATAAGGGGTATCAAGTATTTCCTGTGAATCCACTATTAGCAGGAAAAAGCATACAGGGTTGTGAGGTCTATTCCTCCTTAGCCGACATTCCACAACCTATAGATTTAGTTGACGTCTTTAGAGATTCAAAATATCTATACGATATTGTAGTTGAAACTAAACAAGCCAAAGTGAAGCGCATATGGGCACAGATAGGTGTTATGGATGCTGAGGCTGAATTACTAGCATCCAATAATGATATTTTGATGATATCAAACCGTTGCCCTGCGATAGAGTTACCAAGGTTAATGGTAAAAATTAATTAAAATAAAATACAGAACATGACAACAATAGAAATTTAAAGGTAATACATTGATAAATAGCTAATTAGTTATTTACTTACTTTCATTCTTTTTCATATATTAAATAACTTAAGAGGTAATAATGAGCGAAAACTACTTTAAGAAATATCCGAATAAGGAAGGTTTTTTTAACGAATATGGTGGTGCATTTATTCCTCCTAATTTAGAAGCAGAAATGAAAAAAATAAATGACGCTTATTTTGCGATTAGCAAATCCCATAAATTCATTTCTGAACTGCGTGATATTCGTAAATATTACCAAGGACGCCCTACACCTGTTTATCATTGTCATCGTTTATCTGAAAAATACGGTGGGCAAATTTACTTAAAAAGAGAAGACTTAAATCATACGGGCGCGCATAAGTTAAATCATTGTATGGGTGAAGCTTTACTGGCAAAACACTTAGGCAAAAAGAAACTCATTGCAGAAACGGGCGCTGGCCAGCATGGTGTTGCGCTTGCTACAGCCGCTGCATATTTCGGTCTAGAATGCGAAATTCATATGGGTGAAGTTGACATAAAAAAAGAGTATCCAAACGTCCAGCGTATGAAGGTGCTAGGTGCAACCGTAATTCCTGCGACGCATGGCTTACAAACGCTAAAAGAAGCAGTTGATAATGCCTTTACTGCCTATTTAGAAGATCCTGAAACCAGTATTTATTGTATCGGCTCAGTGGTCGGCCCTCACCCATTTCCAATGATTGTTAGAGACTTTCAACGGGTAATTGGTATTGAAGCTAAAGAGCAATTTTTTGATATGACAGGCGAGTTACCTGATAGTGTCGTTGCATGTGTAGGTGGAGGAAGTAATGCTATTGGTATGTTCAGTGCCTTTTTAGATGATGACGAGTGTGAATTATTTGGTATTGAGCCAGCAGGAAAGTCCTTCGAAATGGGAGATCACGCCGCAACTATGACTTTAGGTAAACCCGGCATGATTCATGGATTTAAATGCTACACTTTACAAGATGAAAATGGTGAGCCGGCTCCAGTTCATTCAATTGCCAGCGGCTTAGATTACCCAGGTATAGGCCCTGAGCACAGCATGCTTAAAGATTTAAATAAGATCACCTATGACAGCATTAATGACAAAGAGTGTATTGATGCGTTTTATGAGCTAAGCCGCCTTGAAGGCATTATCCCAGCATTAGAAAGCGCACATGCCGTTGCTTATGCAATAAAGCTTGCGCAACAACACCCTGAAAAATCTATATTGGTAAACTTAAGCGGTCGAGGAGACAAAGATTTAGATTATGTTGTCGATACTTTTGGTTTGCCCGAATAGCAATTAAAAGTAACTATTAAAAGTAAGTACTAAGGGTACTTAATAACGCTATTATTTATTAAGTCCCCTTTTACAACTTAATCCGTATCACGATATGGGAACCAAAAATTTTATAAGTTAGACAATGTTTCCCTCTTAATCCTTTCAAGCTTTTACTTATTCAAATCGGCTTTTTATGCTTTAAGCACTTGATTTGTTATTAAAACAGTAACAGCTATCAATTCATTTTGGACACTTTAGCCATATTTAAATAGTTTGCTCTTTCATATAATTGCTTCTATTCAATCACTAGCAAATAAATTCATATAAATAGCTAGTGATCATCCATACATTATATGTAGGAAAAACGATGTATAACTTTATAAAAGCAACGCTTGTACTTACTGTGCTTAGTTTAAGTCATGTTGCGAATGCTGGCTTAATTACATTTGATACAAAGAGCTTACAAGGTGAAATTCTAAGTGACGACATAAAATCGTCATGGGATGGCAACACAAAAGCATCGAACTCAAGAAATATTGAGATATTTAATATGCTTGATATTGGCAGACATAGTATTGGCCATGTAAACATCAACTTTGTTGTAAAAAGTAAGGCATTATTATCGTTAGATTTTGGTTTAGATGCTGGCTATGGCGCAGAATTATTCGTAGATAATATACTTGTTGTAGATCGTTCAGACAATTTATGGTGGAGTAGAAACTGGAGTCATTCTGACGTTTTTACTCTGAATACTTATGTGTTCACCAAGGGTGAACACAATATCGACTTATATTTTGCTGAAAACTGTTGTGATGGCCTTAGTTCAATTCAGTTGACTAATCACTATACTCAAGAAGTGTCTCTTTTATCAACAGACTCTCTAAAGGCAGCTTCTGTGCCGGAGCCAGAAAGTATAGCTTTGTTTTCGCTAGGCCTGCTAGGTTTGGCTATGCGCCATAAAGTTTCAGAGAAGCTTTCTAATAAGTAAATTAAACCCAGTTATTTATCTTCCTTTCTATCGTTAAGTGCTAGTTTACCCACAAACTAAACTCAGACTAAAACTAGCACTTATTTATACTAACTTTAGTGACCCAAATCCTACACTGTATTGTAAGCGTTCAACAAGTAATGTTTCCATGACAGAAGCAGCTGTCCAAGTTCCGCCCACCCACCACATCTAAATTTTTCAATAAACAAATAGTGCTTTCACTGCTCACCTTACCTGAAGAAACCGTAGCCAGAATCTTTACTTTCTTTGGCATATAACAAACAAATCCTCATATTTCAGACATAAAAAAACACCAACATGTCAAGGCATTAACCCAAAGAGGGGAATGTCAAAAAGTTGGATAGGCGAATGGCTTATTTAACTTTGCTTACAAAGGAAATTATGCAATCGAAATGCCTAGAATATATTTTCTAGGCATTTTTTTTGCTTCGTAGTCAGCCTGTGACAAGGCTTTTCACTTTTTTGACAAGTCTTCCAGTTGTGGTTTTCTAATACCTTTTAGGAGACCATCAATTGAGTAACGCATTATCAAATCAGATAAAAAAGCTTCGTGTACCCTTTCCGTTTAAAGGATTTCAATTTAACGGCTGTAAAAATCCTGCATGTCGTAACTTCATGGTGCCCCCAATCTGCGAAGGACACGGCAACAGCGTAAAAGACGGTTATGCCCTCACAGGAAAAGGCCGAGAGCGAGCAATCCGGTGTAAGTACTGCAATACCTACACAATCGTTAAGTCGAATAAGGCCATCATCGAAGAGTTTGAACGCCAAGCTAACTACCTTAGAGATAATCAGACCTTTTGTAGCAACCACGAATGCGACAACTACCACTATTCTGTTGAACTACACCCCAAACGCTATCACTCTAAGGGCAAAGGAACTTCTGGAAACAAACGATTTACTTGCAAGTTGTGCCGTAAATCAATCACTCAGAGGACGAAACGTTGTTTTCAAGAAAGATTGTACGGCGCACAAGACAAGAGTGTTTTTAGCTTGCTCGTCAACAACACCGCACTGAATAAGATCATGTTGCATACAGGGCTGACTCCTAATGCCCTATACAAGAAAATCGACTTCATCCACCGACAGTGTGTTCGCTTCATCGCTAAGCGCGAAGAAGACATGTCAAACAAGCTGCCTAGCCCTATTGCTATAGCGATGGATAAGCAGGACTACGTTGTGAATTGGACAGATAGTCACTCTAAGAAAAACGTGCAACTTACCGGTATTACTTCAGTAGAAGCTGTTAGTGGGTATGTTCTCGCATCTAGTGTTAACTATGATCCTGCGATAAGTACAGGTGAGGTTATTGAAAGAGCTGGAGAGGTTGGAGATTTGAATACGGACAGTTACTTTCGCACTTTTGCACAATACTTTATACCCAGTGATGTCGAGCTCGCTATGAGTAAAGAAGTCTCAATATTCGACAAACAACAACTAGGTTTGCATGCAACCCTTCCCTCAAAAGGTTCCCAATTGCATAGCGAATATGTGGTGTTTGGGCACTGTATGCTGTTGCGTCATCTGGTCGGTGAAGGGAGCCCTCTTTACTTTTATCTTGATGGTGACTCTATGCTATCCAACGGGGTTATGTCGACCTTTAAGAACAGCATATTGGCAGGTACGACTCACGCGCTTACATGTGGTTTTGCCAAGGGGATGGCGCATGACGCAAAAAAGTCGCTGCGAGCAGAGTCAATATTAATGTTGCGCAAATTCGCAGCCCAGTGTGGACTGAAATACAAAGACAACCCGAAACTCATTGAGTTTCTATTCACGAAATCACTACTGGAAGAGCACTTTGCTAGCTTCGGAAAGCTATTCAAGACGACATTTAAAAACAAGATACACAAGATAAATGAGCCGTACCGAAATGCTAAGGCACTGACAAGAGTAGACCACCACCTAAATATCAATGAGCTGGCCGGCTTGTACAACGCGGCATCGGTTGAGCGGCTTGATAGCTATTTTCAGAGCATCCGTCGCAATCTTCCATTACTAGGTAGGCCATTTGCGACACAAAGTAATGAGGGGAGGCTGTGGCATGGTATGGCTCCTTACAATCCTAAAATCATACAGAAGGTACTGGACATCTATCGCGTCTATAACAATTACGTCAAGTTAACTAGAAGCAGGAAGGGAGGGTTCAACAACGATACACCAGCGATGAGGTTGGGGCTTGCTAGAGGCCTCGTGAAAATGGAGGATATTTTGTATCAGTCTTAGGTGTGACCACAATCCCCTTTAGCGACCATTTAACCAATAGGATGTAATTTCGTGTTAGAGCCGAATGTCGTTTCAGCCAAAGGTAGGGGTCGACAATTGCTGCTTAACCGACAACTAATTTAAGTAATTGGCCGATGAAATTGCCCTTACTCAAACGTCTTCTGTTCATCATGATTTAAATCTATATAAAACAGCGCTGGGTGACAACTGCTGCTCCATCAAATTACAAACAATTAGGTTTTGAGCCATCTAATTTATTAGGTGAAAGATTAATATTATTGGTGATTCAAAATTGAACCACCAATATATCAACTTCATTAATCCGGGATTTTACCGTTTAAATCATAGCTGCTGAAAAAAGACCATATTGCTTCTGCCAAATTAATATCGCTGTCTCCTGCAGACCCTGGCCATATATGCTGGCCACCTTCAATTCTTAAATGCTCTACAGATACACCGTTGGTTCCATTATCGTATACATAACGTTGAACGGTGGTGCCATTATCAGGGAATGTGTCCTCTAAATCAGTGATAACAGGTTCCAAATCCGTTTGATTAAAGTCAATCCACCACTGCAAGACAGTTTGAGCTTGTGCATAAGGAAGTTGATCGTCTGCTGTGCCGTGAGTTTGCAGTATTGGGATTGGACGCTCTGGCAGGCAGTCGGTAGCCATATTCGGTGTCATCACACCAGAAACTGGGGCGATTGCCGCGAATGTGTCGCTATACTGGCAAGCCAATTCAAATGAAAAGAAGCCGCCTAATGAAAAGCCTGCCGCATAAATACGATTGGTATCGATGTTATACTTTGTTGATAGCTCGTTAATTAAGGCGTCGATGAAACCCAGATCATCGGCATCGCCACTTAGCGGGAATCCGGTCACATTCCAGCCATCAATCGCTTGCGGAGTGACTAATATGAAGTTTTCAGTTTCAGCAAGCTGGTTGAACTGACTGTCAGTATTTTGCTGTTCTGCTGTGCCGTTTAATCCGTGAAAATCAAACAATAAAGGCACGGGAGTATCGCCTGTATAATTGCTAGACACATTCAACAGATACTCGCGTTCAGTGCCTTCAAATTCGAAAGTCATTAAGTTATCGGTCGCTTCAACGTTGTCAGATTCTGGAACGTAACTCACACGCATTGGATCATCTAAGGCAATGATGACTGGTTCAAGATCGCGTGGACCAGGAGTTGTATAACTCACACCTTCGAAAGGGGTGCTACCAGGCCCTCCAGGGTTATAAAATGCTGAATAACCTTCTTCTAAACTTGGAATTTCAAGTATGGTAATGTTTCTCGCAGCTTCTTCATCGCCAACCAGAATGATGTCGATATAGTTATCTCTGTCTTCACTGTAACAAGCATCAAATACGACTTCGCCACCTTCAGGCTGACCAAGATCAGACAAACCAACCACTCTAAGCGTGCCACCCTGCACAGCATATTCCTCTCCTACTTTATCGATGATGACCGTGTTGCCATCCACACCATTAGCGTGAATTCGAAAGAAACGTTCAAACTCGTTCGGTTTTAAACCGCTTACACCGTCGGGTGAAAAACCACCTGTGGTTAACATTCTTAGCATGAAATCACCTTCATCGTATAAGATGGTGGCGTCATTTGCTGGAATTATTGGTAGTAGTGTACTGATCCCTTCTCCATCCATTTGTCCGTCGATGCGATTTAACTTCGCGCCGACTAATCTTGGACCGTTATTCTCATCATACGGACTGGAATCAGTTTCCCACGTAAGCCCTACGGCACTGACGACTTGACCGCCGAGACCAACCATCATCAATGGCGTGTCATCTTCAACAATTTCAAGCTTAATCGGGAAGCGAGCATCAGGATGGTCGCTTGGTAATCTGTTGCCAAACTCGCCAAAAGCGACCGGTGTATTTCGCTCATTGTCTTCAAAGTTAGGTAAGGGGCCTATTGCCAATGGCCTTACAATGTCACCCGTGTTTAATGTAAATTGAAAATCGGTCAGACTTAGCGTACTGGTATCAATCGGCCAACTAAGCACAATGGGCAAACCATCAAGACCGATAGCGCCGTCTTTTAGTTCTCCATAAGGCGTCTGATTAATATAGGCCCCAGCAATTTGATCGAGCGTTGACGTTGAAGTGTAGTTTTGAGCGCCTGTTCCACAATTAACGTCTGATGACCAAGCACCACCCGCTTCAAGAACAGAATCAAACGTTAATTCTGGGGCATCAATTCCGATAATGCCATCAAAGCCCATGCCCGCCGACAAGATTTGAGGCTCTTCGGACCAATAGTCTGCCCCTTTCAATACACCGTCATAGAATAATGAAAACGGTGCTTGTGGCGTGGTAATGGTTGCGCTTTGAGAGGTATCTTCTAGCACCACCACTGTTCTGGTCGCTTGCGACGAGTTACCACTGCTATCTGTTGCAGTATAAGTCAGCTCATAGGTACCAGGCATGCTGGTATCGACGGTTCCTTGCGTTGTTACTGTGATTACACCATCTGTATCATCAAAAGATTCTGCACCTAGGTCACCAAATACGGCGTTATACACAACTTCGATACGGTCGTTACCTACGAGAGTAATGACAGGTGGGGTATTGTCGATTTGGGTGTTGTTATCACCATCGCTGCCACAGCCAGTAAGTTGGCTTGTTAAGATAAGTGCAATACAGCTCAGGGGGAAAGTTACCTTATTTATCATCTCTGTCACCTTGATTTGTTCATTTCAAATAAATCGAAATTCAATTACGAACATCGAGTTTGGTGCGAAAATTAACAGAGCTTTTTCCATCCTGCTTGGCGAAGTGCATCAAATGTGCACCGTGATGTATGAACGGTGCGTTAATGCGTATGAGTGGTACAGACGCTGTTTTCATTCTCAAAATATAAACTTATAATTAAGCCATTAACAATAACCCGCAAAAGCTAAATGGCATTGGATAAATTAGTCACACTAAACGCGCAACAAGATATAAATCGAAAACAACTACAAAAGATCGTGTTTTTGATTATCTTGCCAATTACAAATCTGCTTTTTGTCGCTGCCGTGTTATACGACAATGAAAAGTTCAATATTCAAATAATTGGGAATGTTGCAATTCGAGTTTGGATGATCTTCGGATTGGCGCTTCTCGTCTTCCAGTCTCTGGAAAAGTGCCTACCTGGTTTTATTCGTAAAGACTGTTTTATTTGTCAATTAGCATTGCACATTCTCATTATTGTAGGAATAGCCTCATTTTTCGAGCCTATATTTGCCCGCCCTGACAGTCTTCCCCCAACGCAATCCCTCGAGGTGCCTAGGGTTTTTATCATTACTCTGGAAATTACTCTTTATTTGATTGTGTTGCGCATACTGGACGAGCAGGCGAAGGCTTTTTCTACAATGCTGGTACTGAAAGAATCAGAGTTAAATGTACTCAGAGCCCAGAGTAATCCTCACTTTTTATTTAATACTTTAAATCTGATCAATTCGGAAATATCTGACGATCCAGACAACGCCAAGGAAATAGTGTATGACCTTGCTGACTTGCTTCGCAAGTATTTAAAAATGGCACAACAAAGCTTCACAACGGTTTCTGAAGAGTTGAAGTTGGTGAACTTATATCTGACATTGCAACAAAAACGATTTAAAAATCGGCTTACTTTCGATATCGAAGTCGCGCATGAATCTCATCGATTAAAAATCCCTGCACTACTGTTACAGCCTGTTGTTGAAAATACGATAAAATATGCCGTTGCACCTTACGCTGCAAAAGCCCACGTAAAGGTAGAAACGAACCTTACCGACAAAAATCTCGTTGTGGTTTTCAAAGATACTGGGCCAGTATTTGATGATAACGCTATCGGAGAAGGAGATGGCTTCAGAATTCTGCGCAAGACTCTCGATTTACACTATGCAAACAATTATGAATTGAGCTTGAAATCAACCAAGACAGGTGGCGAATTTAAGGTATGTATTCCCATTCGCACTTTGGAGTCGAACCGTGAGTGAATTAAAGATACCGTTTAAACGCGTTATGTTGATCGATGATGAACCAGCAGCCATTAATCATTTGAGATCGGTTATTAATACTTTCGATGAACTGGAAATCATTGCCGAAATCGGTGATGGTCAAAGCGCAATCAAGGAGATTATCAAACAAGAACCCGATATCGTTTTTCTCGATATAGAAATGCCTGAAGTAACTGGTTTTAAGGTGGCGAAAGCAACGGCTGATGTTAGTTATCAGTTGGTATTTGTTACCGCCTACGACCACTACGCTTTGGAAGCCTTTGATACCAAAGCAATTGACTATTTGTTGAAGCCAGTTCGGCCTTCGGTACTTAAAAAGTGCATCAACAAGATTTTACATCAGGAAGATATGGCGCTCGAGGCACTTGAAGAACAAAAAGGACAAAGCGACAGTTTGGTGTTGTCAGATGGTAAAGCCATGCGAGTGGTTAACCAAAGGCATATTACTTATATTGAGGGTATTGGACGCTATCGTTGTATTCACCTCAATCAGGCGGGGATTGAGTTGCACCGTATGCCAACCATTGTTTCTGGCACGACTTTAGACGACTTTGAATCTCAACTTTCAACCTCAGCCTTTATCCGTTTACACCGCAGCTTTATCGTGAGTATTGACCAAATTGTTGATATATCTGTCGAATCACGACGCCATTATGTAAGTTTGATGGAAAGTGATATGAAAATACCTGTCGCTCGCGCTAAAGTGTCAGAGTTAAAGTCAGCACTAAATAAGGGGCAGTGATACCCATAATCTCGTTAAGTAAACCTAGCAGGCGCTACCTTAAAACGGCTTCAATTGCGAGAGTTGTTCCATAAAGTAGTCTTCATACATCGTCCCATTGGCTTGGGAATACAAATTTACATACATTAGTCAAAGAATCAATAACAGGCCTTTACCATTCTTGATGCAAGGGTATGCCGTGTTAGCGGTTTAGTTCATTCTTTTTTCATAGACCATCAAACTTGGGGATTTACTTAATTACGACAGACAGCTATACGGTATTTGACGTCATTTTCTTTAAGTTATTCAAATTGCCAACCTATTAATCATCAGTAATTTGCCCCTTTAATTTAGATACAACAAGTATAAAAAAACTTCGAAAAATCGAAGTTTTTTTTGATTCCCCTCTTAGGGTTAATGCCTTGCCAACATGTGGAGTTTTTTTTAAGAGTTTACAGTACCTTAAAGTGCCTAATATTGAGCGTTAATATAAGCTTTTAAAAGTAATCATTAGCTGCCAATGTGGTCGTTTAAAAACTCAATAATTTTTTGAAAAGCTTTTAGGCGATTACTTTCTTCAACAAATCCATGGTATTCATTATCAACATAAAACGTACTATAAGGATGATCTTTAGCTTTAAGTGCTTCTTCTAACGATTCAGCTTGAGATATTGGAGTTCTTTCGTCAGCGCCACCATGGATAAGTAAAACTGGCGCTTTTAATTTGTCAACATTATAGCTTGGAGAAAAGTTTTTTAAATTTAGCTCTTCGTTACCAATAACATCTGATAAATAGTCTTCACCATAAACCCATTCAGGAACATCACCATCATCATGCATCAATGGTAAGTCATACACCCCCGACGCACCAATAGTACATTTAAATAGGTTTGGAGCTAAAATAGCACTTTGAAGTGCTGAATAAGCGCCAAAACTGCCACCATAAATACAAACCCTTTCTTTATCAGCTATACCTTCACTGATAGCCCACTTAGTGGCATCAATAATGTCATATTGAATTTTTCCACCCCACTGTCGGTAACCAGACATTTCAAATTTGTCTCCATACCCCCCAGAGCCTCTAAAATTCACTTGCAAGACAGCATACCCTTGTGAAGCAATGGCCTGAGCACGCCAATCAAACTGCCAATAATCACGGGGGCCATGAGGCCCGCCATGAGGATTAACAACTAATGGTAAGTTTTTATCCACTTTACCGTTAGGGAGCGTTAAATATCCATACAATTCAATCCCATCACGATTGGTAAACTTAAATGGTTCTACGCGTGCTAAGTTTTTTGACTTTAACCAGTCGGTTCTAGCGAGTAAATATTTTACTTTATTAGTTTCACTCTCATAGAGGTAATATGTTCCAGGGTTTTTATCACCAGATGTTTTAACTACCGTTTTTCTACCATCTTTTGTACTACTAGTAATCTGGACAGTATCTCCCTTAAAAGATGCATATAAATTTTTATGCAACTGAGAGTGTTCTACTTTTGTATTAAAAAATAAAAAGTTAGAGTAATCTTCATTAATTTCTACGCCATAAGGAATACCTTTATAGTTTTTAAGCACTTTAGAAATTTCAACATTGGGATTTTGATAAATTTTATGCGCTTTCTTCGTTTTGAAATTATAAGAATAGAGAGTACCAGTATCCCCATCTTTTTCAGCAATTAGGTATACTTTTGTATTATCTTGGTTAAATCCTTTAACCCATATATTATCGGCAGCTTCTGGAAATACAAACTCACTCCACTTTCCATCAGCTTCTCGGTAATACAAATCCACTTCATCATAACCCGAACGACCATAGGCAAAACGAACAGCGTCAGCGTTATCAAGAACAAAGCCATTACCTCTGCCGGGAGAACGCATTAAATGTGTTTGTTTTCCTGTATAAACATCTATTTTTACGAGATCTGCTGGGCTAGGTTCTAAATGTCTAGCATTACGCCAAGGTGATATACTGACAATAATATTTCTCTCATCATTGTCCAGTGTCGACGCCACATAAGCCCAGCCAGAGCTAATATGCTTTCCAGAATTAGACCAAGTACCGGAACGTTTAGTATTCCAACCGAAAATAGCCTTTGCCTTGCTACCATCATAATTAACAGCGTAAAGCTTTCCGATATAACGCTGAACATCAAGAGGGCCATATGAAGTTGTCACTTGAGTAACTACTCGCTCATTATTGACCCAATAAAAATTTCCAATATTATCTTTACCATTTAAGCGAAATAAATACTCAAGCTTTTTAGTTTTGACATCTAAAAATGCAAGAACTTTTTTATTCTCAAGTTGAGTTTTTACCGCAAGGATTTTGCCGTCTGGTGAAATCTTTACTTGTTCAAATTCCGCATGCTTAACAAACTTTTCAAGTTCGTTTAAGTTTTCAGCGGCAACAGTAAATGTATAAACAAAAGTGAATACGAGTAGGGTGAGAATTTTCCTTTTCATTTAAGTTGTCCTTAAAGGGTTAATTTTAGTTTGTTTTTTAAGTTCGATAAGATATCAACAGATTAAATTAATGCAACATTATTTTAATCTGTTGATATATTATGAAGTCTTGATATTGAGAAAATAGTTTATTTACTAATTTATCATTATTTCTTAGCTAATATGCACGAAGATCTATAGCTTCTTATTTAGGCTTTTAATTTCTTTTAACTCATCTCTATCAATTTCTTGAACATATATCGCTTGTGGTTCAGTTTTAATATTTGAATAGATAACAACTTTTAATTCAGTTACCTGAATACCTAAACTACCAGAAACTATATATACACCATCAGGATAACGCCCAGACGTTGCATACCAACCGTCTTGATTTTTTGCTAACCATTTGCTCAGTTCAACATGTGCTTTATCAGCTTGTGTAAGTTGTACTTTTTGATCATTTGCTGCGCTTAAAAATACCGTAACTTCAGGGGCTAATTGTATATCTACAGTCTTGCTACATCCCATTAAGGTTAAAACAAAGGTTAATAAAAGTAATATTTTGGTTTTCATGTTTAGTTCATTCTACTTAGTTGAAGTTAAATACAACGAATATTATCAAACGAAGTAATATTCATAGTAACAATATGATCTCAAAAATTATTCATACTCTCAAGTATTTATATAGTAAATTTAACCACTGCTCCCCCATACACTCATTAGGTTTATTTAGTCAAACTAGGTTAGTTATGTTTATTGCCGCTATACTCCAATATGAAAATTCAATAAATGGGTATGGTATGGCGAGTTTTAAGCTATTCGTTTTTATAAAAATTTTACTTCTGGCATTGCTTGGCTTATGTATTAAAGCATTTGCCTTAGAACCTATAAATGTAATTATTTTAGCTGACGATGATTACCCTCCTTACAGTTATGTTGAACAAGGAAAATTAAAGGGGATATACATTGATCTTGTTAATAAAGCTGCTAGTTTGTTGCAGCCGCACTATCAAGTAACTTTAGAGGCTATTCCTTGGCAGCGTGGGTTAGTGATGATGGAGCAAGGAAAAGCTTTTGCCCTACTTCCTCCTTATATCCACAAAGAAACAAGGCCATTCATTAAACCTTATTCAGTGGTATTACAGGAAGAGGTTGTCGTTACCTATTGTCATCAAGCAATAAAGCTCGAACAGACATTAAATAGCTCTTCAAATACAACTACTAAAATAGATATAGGCATCAATGCGGGTTACCTTTTGTTGAATGAAAAATATCACCAAGCAGTTGATAACAATAAAATAAAAATATGGGAAAATAAAAGCACCGAAGCTAATTTAATGAAGCTTGTAACAAATAAGATTGATTGTTATGTTAATGATCGAATTGCCATACAACAAAACTTACAGCACATACAAGCAAGATTAACGAATATAGATATTAGCTCAATCGTTGAAATGGATGAAATAAGTCGTAAATCTGCTCATATTGGTTATTCAAATAATGGATTTTACCCATTTAAAACAGATTTTATTAATAAAATGAATGAAGCCCTTTTAAAAATAAAGAGAGTTCAAGCTCATAGTGATAATTAAAAATTGATTATGTTTCTTCTTTAACAATTTAGAAGGTTGTTAACGCTGCCAACTGCTCTGAAAATACATCAGTTAAAAAAATAAGCGCAGGGAAAATATAAAAATAACTACGCATTAACCGTCTTATGGTTTGATTAGCTTGGTTTAACTCCATAAAGTAATCAATAATTCGCCTGCCTTTATAAGCAATTGAAAAACAAATAATGGTCGTTATCACTAAATGAGGCTCAGCCGTTTCAGCCACTAGAGCATTTAACATGGTGATTACCAGTAAAATCAACCAAGTAACATCTAATTTATTTAACTTCATTTTCATACTGGCTCCTTAACGCAATACGTAAAGTAGAGGAAAAATAATAACCCAAGCTAAATCAACCATATGCCAATAACACGCTATGGCCGTTAATCCTATATGCCGCTCTTGGGTATAGTTTCCGACTTTAATTTGTGAAATAGCCCATAGCAAACTACAACTCGCCCATGTTACGTGTATTAGGTGATTAAAGGTCATGTAGTAATACATGCTAAAGAAGCTGTTGGTGTTAGCATGTATACCGTGATCAACATTCCAATGATATTCCCAATACTTCACCACCAAATAACAAGCGCCACAAAAAACAGCAAAGCTTAAGTAGCGAATACTTCTATCAGGTTCATTAAGGCGAATAGCCGCCAAGGCTTTAGCAACAAAGTAACTGCTAGTAATAAGTGCAAAAGTGTTTAAAGTGCCCGCTAAGGTATTTAGTTGCAAAGGCCCTTGTTCAAATTCTATCGGGCTATGGGCTTTAGCGATAAAATAAGCAATAAAAAAAACAGCAAACTCAGATAGCTCGGCAAATATAGCTACCCAAACCGCTTTGTTACCTGGAATTTTCTTTATCGTTTCTGGCTCTGTTGTTACTGAGCCACTACCATTAATGTAAAAAGTATTACTGGCCACTTGGTTCATAATGCACTCTTTGTTATCTAACGTTATTTAGGTAAAATTCAGCACTAGTTGCTAAAGAAAGTTGTTTCTTTGCTTAGCTTGATATTTGGTTGCTCTACTGCATTAATAATAAACCTAAATGGGGTTAGTTTCTTATCCAAAGTATAGTCGTTAGCCGCCAAGGTTACAGGGACTTCTAACATCATTCCCGCATCAATAAATAGTTTTTCAGGTGCTTTTAAACTAACATCATCAATACCTGAAACGGCAATGTTATAATGCAAAGGCTGCTGTGTTTTATTTAAAATCTTTAACGTATAAGTGTTTTCGACTAAACCTTGATAATTAACTCGATATAAAGCATTTCTGTCTCTAAGTATTGATGTTTCTAATGGGATTCTACTATTTATCCAATTAACCATGAGTAAGGATATGATAAGGGTGAATGCTCCGTACCCTATGAGCTTCAGGTTTAATTTACTTTTTGCTTTACCTGATAATACATGCTCACTGGTATAAGAAATAAGGCCTTTAGCATAATCAAATTTTGTCATAGTTTGATCACAAGCATCTATACACAAAGCGCAATTTATACACTCGTATTGCATGCCGTTTCTAATATCAATGCCTACGGGGCAAACTTCAACGCATAAATTACAATCAACGCAATCTCCCAAGCCAAGCTCTCTGGCATTATCTTTACGCTTTCTTCGACCTCTACTTTCCCCTCGTTTTGAATCATAAGCAACAAGCAAAGTGTCTTTATCGAACATAGCGGATTGAAAGCGTGCATAAGGGCACATATGCGTACAAACTTTTTCCCTTAGCCAACCAGCATTTCCATAAGTACACAGTGCAAAAAACAACACCCAAAAAGTGACTAAACCAGTCCAATTGAAAGATAACATTTGAGTATATAAATCTACTGCGGGGATAAAATAAGAGATAAATGTGGTTGCAGTAAAAAAGGACATAAACAACCAAAGTGTATGCTTAGTAGCCTTCTTTTGAATTTTAGTTTTATCCCAAGGCTTTTTATCAAGTAGAATTCTTTGATTTCTGTTGCCTTCAATCCTATGTTCAACCCATATATAGGCTAAAGTCCAAATAGTTTGCGGACAAACATAACCACACCACACTCGGCCAAGCCAAGCGGTAACAAAGAATAAAGCAAATGCTGCAACCATAAATATTCCCGCCAACAAAATGAAATCTTGCGGCCAGAAAGTTAAGGAAAATATTCTAAATTGTTGTTGTTCAATATCTAAAAGCACTGCCTGTTGCCCTTGATATTGGATAAAAGGAATGGCAATAAAAACTAACATTAATAGCCAGCTCAATTTGCGTCTTATATTTTGATAAGATCCTTTTTGCTCTCTAACATGAATAGTGCCCTCATTTTCATAAGGCTTAATGATCAGTTGCTCTTCTTTTATATCAAACTTCATTTATTGATTTCAGGATAATGGATAATGATCTCCTTTATCAATAACTGCGCCAAGTTCGCGTAAACCTTAACCAGTTGATTTACAACAACTTTCAAGGCAACACAAAACACCTAAAAGCACGACATAGCGCATATACACGATATATCGTGCCTCTTATACATTAAAGTCGTTTAATGCCAAGCTTTTTCATGCGAGAGCGTAAAGTGCTGGCAGGCATACCCAGTACTTCAGCAGCGCCGGAATTACCGCCAATTCGCCATTTACATTCAGTAATCACCTCTAATATATAATCTTTTTCAACTTCTGCTAATGTTTTGTTTTTACTCGTTAAAAGCTTATCGACACCATTTAAGCTTTGCTGGATATCTAGTACTTTCGAGTTAGATAAAATCACTTCACGCTCTAAAACATTCTGCAATTCACGAATATTTCCAGGCCAGTTATATTGTCTAAGTTTTGTATGGCTTCGTTTATTAATGCCCGAAACTTGCTTTTTAAGTTTATGATTTAATTGCTCTAAAATGCTAGCAGTTAATATAGGTAGGTCTTCTTTACGTTCCCTTAAAGCCGGCACTTCAATGGGAAATACATTAAGGCGATAATAGAGATCCATACGAAATTTTCCCTCTGATACCATAGCCAATAAGTTTCTATTAGTTGCCGCGATAATTCGTATATCTACTTTAATGGTTTTACTGCCGCCTACACGTTCAAATTCTTTCTCTTGTAGTACGCGTAATAATTTACTTTGTGCTTCAAGGGACAACTCGCCTATTTCATCTAAAAATAATGTTCCTTGATCTGCTAATTCAAAGCGGCCTTTTCTTCTTTCATTAGCCCCAGTAAATGCACCTTTCTCGTGACCAAACAGTTCTGATTCTAATAGACTGGCAGTGAAAGCAGCACAATTGACTTTCATCATAGGCGATTTACAGCGTGCGCTAAGTTGGTGTAAATTACGGGCAACCACTTCCTTACCTGTGCCATTTTCTCCTAAAATCAATACTGTACTGTCTGTTTGAGCAACTAATTTTATTTGCTTAAGCATTTGTTTAAAAGGCTTGCTAATCCCTTCGAGACCTGAGCCAACCCAAGACTCATTAATTTCATCTTGTAGGTAATTGTTTTCTAGTTGCAACCTTTCGGTGAGTTCCTGTACCTTTTTTAAGGCTTCTCTTAAATTAAGATCTGCCATTTTTTGTTGGCTAACATCTCTAAAAACAGCCACCGCACCAATAAGTTCACCATTTTTAAAAACAGGCGTAGAAGTATACTCAACCGGAAAGCAACTACCATTTTTACGCCAAAAAACTTCGTCGGTAACCCTACGCTCAATACCATCTCGCATAGTATTGTATATGTTGCACTCTTCTACAGGGTAATGTCTGCCATCTTCGTGACTATGGTGATGATACTGATGAATATTTTTCCCCAATAACTCTTCAGATTTCCAACCTGTCATTTGCTCAGCTGCAGGGTTAATAAATACAGCGTTTCCTTCAATATCAAAACCATAGACACCTTCACCAACAGCATTTAATAGTAAAGTGGAGTCCGCTAAAAATTGTTTAATGACTTCTCTCATAATGATAAATTTAAAATACGCGATATATCGTGGTTGGATATATTAAATTATGAACGAATTTAAAATAAATGATAGTGTTGGGTGTGAATGCATCACTAAAAAAATCTCAGACGAATGTAGATACTTTTTATGATAGTATTCTGTTGATGATAGCTACTTTTGCTCTAACTTTTGGTCAACAGTTCAAATACTAGTTTTATAATAATTAATAACAACAAGCCAACTCATATAAAATGAAAATAAAACGTAAAACGCTTTTTTGGAAGTTATACCCCTCTTTTTTGGTCATTTCATTTGTTTCATTATTAACCATTGTAATGATTGCACTTTGGTCATTTAAAACTTTTTATTATCAAGAGCGTGCTGACGACTTAGAAATAAGAGCAAAGATTTTAATACCTGAGTTTTCTAGGCTTATCCAATCAAAGAACTATCAACAAATTCAAAAGCAAGCGCAACATTTAGGTGACGACACCTCAACAAGAATCACCATTGCTTTACCTTCTGGAGTCGTTGTTGGAGATAATAGAAAAGATCCTACAACCATGGATAACCACAATAACCGTCCTGAAATTCAGCAGGCCATACGTCATGGCAAGGGGTTATCTATTAGATACGGTCATACCTTAAAAATAGACTCAATGTACTTCGCCATGCCGATAAAAATACAAGATGAAGTCATTGGCATATTAAGAACATCAACACCTTTAGATACGCTACAAAGTGCTTTACTGGTAATTTACTATCAAGTTTCATCTGGTTTTTTCATCCTGATAATAATCACTGCATTTGCTAGTTGGTGGATGTCTAAGTCATTAGTTAGACCATTAGAAATAATAAAAGTACAAGCACAACAATTAGCCAAAGGTGATTTTTCTAGTCGTGTACAATTACATTCAAATGACTCACTTGAGTCTGAGCAATTAGGTCAAGCGTTCAATGAAATTGCTATTCAGTTGAATCAACGTATTGAGATAATACTCAACCAAAGAAATGAACAAGAAGCTGTTTTTTCAAGCATGGTGGAAGGGGTGATAGCCGTTGATAGCGACGAAAAAATACTCCGGATGAATCAGTCTGCCTATAATATCTTAAAAATTTCAGCAAAAAATGTTGAAGGTGTTGAGTTAAAAAACATTATTCAAGATGGTGAGTTACACGACCTCATTTTATATGCTTTACAACAAGATATTCCTATAGGGCAAGAAGTGACTATTCATAGTGATATTGAACAAGTATTACTTGCCCAATCAGCACCTTTACTAGATATACATAAAAACAAATGCGGTACACTTGTTGTATTTAATGACATAACCAAACTCAAAGAGTTTGAGTTACAAAGAAAAGAATTTGTTGCTAACGTTTCACATGAGCTCAGAACGCCACTTACTGCAATTCAAGGCTTATCAGAAACCTTAATAGAGTTTCCTAGTTTACCCCAAGAAAAAAGAGCAAACTTCATTGGGGTTATCCACACTCACTCCATTCGTTTAGAAAGCATTATTGAAAACTTATTAACTTTATCAAAAATTGAAAAAGAAGTAGAAGTAGATGATATTGATTTTGTCGATGAGTCAATCACATTAGCCATCAGTAACGCCATTTTCCTTTGCAAAGACAAAGCCTTAAAGCGAAATATCAGGATAGTATTAAATAATGCTGAAGACATTACGTTCAAACATAACTCTTCATTAATCGAGCAAGCTATTATTAATCTACTAAATAATGCCATTAAATATAGTAATGGTAACAGTGAGATCAACATTACCGTCATTAAGCAAAACCATAATATAAAAATAAGTGTTGCTGACCAAGGTAGTGGTATTCCTGAAGAACATTTATCACGATTATTTGAACGTTTTTATCGTGTCGATAAAGCGCGCAGTAGAGCATTGGGAGGCACAGGATTAGGACTATCTATAGTTAAACATATTGCCCTAGCGCACAAAGGTACAGTAAGTGTTACAAGTGAAATAGATAAAGGCAGTATATTTTCATTAATTTTGCCGCTGGAAACTTAAGCTAGCATAATTGCAAATAGATAATATAATTAGTAATGAAAGCATAAGGAGTTGTCCCTTGAACAAGAAGTTTTTCATGTTTCCAGTCATTGCCTTAATTATCATTTTTTTGGCAACTTCGTTGTATTTGGCTTTTCAAAAAATATGGCGACTTGAAACCTATCCTGTCACTATTGCAGTATCTAAAACCCCTCTTTCAACACCTTTTTATGTTGCCGAAAAGATTAATGCCTTCGATGAAACCTGTGTTTCAGTGACTTTTGATGATGTTATAGGCGGACAAAAGGCTTTTGCTAAGGTAATGACTGGTGAAGCTGACTTTGGTACAGCTTCTGATTCAGTAATTGCTTTTCGAAGCTTAGGGCAACAGCAGTTTGTTACACACGCAAGGTTTGTTCAATCAGACAATGATGTGAAACTTATTAGTAGAGTGCGAGATAATATACATTCAGGTAAAGATCTTATTAATAGAACAATAGGTGTTACTAAAGGTACAGCAAGTGAGTACTTTTTGAGTAACCTGTTAGCTTTAAATGGTTTAACTACTAAAAATGTCATTATCAAATCATACAAGCCAGATCAGCTGATGACTGCTTTTATTAACAAGGAAGTTGATGCAATCACTCCTTGGGAGCCCTATGCATTTCAAACTAAAAAACAATTGAAGGGGCAAGTTAAAGTTCACGACACTAAAAACCTTAATACCTTAAGCTTTCACTTAGTTTCTCAAACAGCAGACAACCTAATAGTCGCTAAAGCTGCCTGTATACTTCAGGGGCTAGATAAGGCAATAGACTATATTTCAGCTAATCCCAAAAAAGCACAACAAATTGTCAAAGACAGGCTTAATTTAGCACAACCCTTCATTGACTGGATTTGGCCCGATTATATTTTCAAAATTGGCTTAAACCGATCATTTTTGTTGAACATAGAATCTCAAGCGGTTTGGGCAATAGATACTCAAATGACTGAATATAAAAAATTACCCGAATTTATGACATTAATAGACACTCGTGCTCTACTTCAAGTTGCGCCTATGAGTGTAAACATAATGGCGTCTATGGAGCATTAGCGATGAAAAATAGTTTAATGCATAAAATACGCTTTTTTACTTTTTGTGTTTGTGCTTTATTTATTGCGCTGGTTGTAAGCGTTTTAATTGTTGTTCAATCTCTAGAGTTAGCTTTTGAAAGAGGAAGTTATGCACAACAAATTGATAACCATACCAATGTATTAAAGCAATTTATTATCAACGATAATGTATATTCAAGAAACACTATAGATGAACACTGGATTGAATATCAAAATCACTTAGCTGAACTGCTCAATAAAGCACCAGCCCTCACCCCACATCAACAAACAATACAAAACAGCATTAAAAGCCAAAATAGCAATTTAAAACGACTATTTGACCAAATAACGCATAATAAGTTAGGCAATGCCAATAAAGTCATTAAAGTGCATCTTAACGCGAGGTTAGCTGCTCAGCTCGAGGCCATCAGAGCTGATTCAGTAGAACTGTCAATAACCGTCCAGAAAGATATACATTCTATAATGCGTCAACAAGCCGCATTCGTTATTTTTATACTTATATCCTCTGTGAGTATATTATCAATCAGCTCATTCCGACTAATAAAAATATTTAAGACCTCTTTAAAAGAAATCAAGAACGCCATAGAAAAAAATACCACTCAACACTTTCAAAACGTAACCTTGTCTAACAGTTATCAAGAGTTTAACGACATTATTGAAAAGTTTAACTTGATGAATCGTAAATTGAGTAAAACCACCATTTCTTTAGATGAAATGAAGAAAGTGATTGCAGAAAGAACACATGTGCTTGAACACCTATCTAAAACAGATCAACTTACCGAGGTTGCTAATCGCAGAGCTTTATTTGAGCGTGGCGAAATGGAGTACTCTCGAGGGCAAAGAAATAAAAGTCAATTAACAGTGATTTTAATGGATTGCGATTTTTTTAAAAACATCAATGATAACTTTGGTCACCTGTTTGGTGATGAAGCACTAAAACATGTAAGCCGAATATGTCTACATGAAATTCGAGATATTGATTTTTTAGCACGCTATGGTGGAGAAGAGTTCATAGTATTATTACCTGATTGCGATATTAAAGGAGGTGTTGAAATTGCCAAAAGAATTCAGTCCTCTTTAGCTAAACATAGTGTAAACTTTGAAGGTAAAGAAGCCTGTATCACCTTAAGTATAGGGGTCACCTCTTTAACTGATAAGCACAAAAATTTTGCTCAACTTATTAATGATGCTGATGAAGCCATGTACATTGCTAAAAGTAGTGGACGAAATAGAATCGAGATCATTACAGGTGATTAAAGCGATTTGAAAGTCGTTAAAAATGATAACTATAGCTGTAAAAATATTCCCTTTTTATTGATGGACAATCTGTAAGAAAACACTTTACTCTGTATTTATATAATTAGTACCTTACCAATAAAGAACGCTCTAAATATTAACTACAGCGAAATAAATTTAAATGAAACTAGCAACCATTTTCCAATCAATGCGCCCCTCTTTTTTAGTGTTAACTCCGGTATGTGTATTTTTAGGTTGGAGTGTAGCCATTGCGGCTAATGTTCAAGTTAGCACACATTTGTTTATATTTTCCTTGATAGGCGCCTTATTTGCACATATTAGCGCCAATACACTGAATGAATATTTAGACTTTAAGAGTGGCTTAGATTTAAAAACCATTAAGACTAAATTTAGTGGCGGAAGTGGTGCATTGCCCGCGACCCCTGAAATGGCAGCTATGGTGTTTTGGGTTGGAGTTTTTTCATTATTAATAACCTTACTCTTAGGTGTTTTTTTTATTTGGACTTATAGCTGGGCTATTTTCCCTCTAGGTATTATTGGTGCGCTCTTAATTGCCCTATACACTTCGTGGGTAAATAAACATCCGTTTGTGTGTTTAATTGCACCTGGTGCTGGCTTTGGTCTATTGATGGTGGAAGGAGGATATTTTGCCCTAACTGGCGAGTATTCCCCCTTATTATGGTTGGTTGGTTTAGTACCGTTTTTTCTTATCAACAACTTATTATTACTAAACCAATACCCTGATATTAAAGCAGACAAAGGTGTGGGTCGTAATCACTTCCCAATTGCCTATGGCATTAAAGCAAGCAATAGTATTTACTGCTTATTTGTTTTAATGAGTATTATCATTATTACCTATTTGGTAATGGCAAATTTACTGCCAACATTGAGCATGATTGCTTTGCTGCCAATGCCCTTTGCCTTTTATTCTTTATACGGTGCAATCAAACATGGGGAAAAATTAGGTGCATACCCTCAATTTCTAGCCACTAATGTTATTGTTGCTATATCATCACCTGCTCTACTGGCCGTAACAATTATCTATGGCTAGTTAGCCAATTATTAACCGAATCAAATAACAATCATTCACTAAATACTCTATTGATAAACTAAAATGAAACTATTGATAAAACTAGCGCTGTTAGTCATTAGCCTGTTATTCATTACTTATTATTCTGTCATGTTTATCATGCCAAGTATTACTATCATCAATACTTCTGGTGTTACTATTGACCAAGCTGAAATAACATTACCTGCTAACCATTTAGATTTTGGTGCTATCGTAAACGCGCAACAAAACACCCTGCATTACGCGCTAAACCAAAATGATGGTAGCTATCAATATAACTTTAAGATGACAGGCTTAGCTGACATTAAAGGTGATTGTGGCTATGTCACGCAAAATGAAATACATAAACGTGTTTATATTTCTATAAATCATAACCTTGAAGTTATATGTAAGTCGGAGTAAATCTCTAAAAATGGATTAAATAGCGTCTATCTAAACTAAGTTAGGCTATGTTAAAATTAGAAACCCAAATTAGACAGAAAACTTAAAAGCAATAGATCTATGCCTAGTCATCACAACTGTTTTTGTGGCTCTTCCCTTTCATTTGAGCAATGCTGCCAGCCAATTATTAAAAAAGAAACACAAGCTAAAACACCCGAGCAACTTATGCGATCTCGCTTTAGTGCTTATGCTCATGGTGATCACCAATATATTGTTGATACTTATTCACAAGAAAAACGAGCTAACCTTGATATTGAAGATATAAAAGACTCGAGTGATGGCTGTTACTGGTTTGCTTTAGTTATTCATCACAGTGATGATATTTACACTTCAGATGCTGTTAATAGCAAATACTTTGTTGAGTTTTCAGCGTTTTACATAATTAATGACACCTTATGCGAAATGCGCGAAAAATCGAGTTTTGTGCTTGAAGAAGGCCAATGGCGTTATGTTGAGGGTGACATATTCAAACATAATGAATTAAATAAATTATCAAGAAATCAAACTTGTCCTTGTAATGATTATCCCACTGCATGGACAGTATCAGCCTCTAAAAAATCAGCCTTAGCTAAAAAAGCAAAGAAGTATAAGCAATGTTGTGGAAAATAAAAGCTAATGGATATTGCAGAAAATAGTTAAGCACTTACGTTTGGCACTAAACGTGATTTAACTAAACTGGTTTGAATGTTTTTCAGCCAACCTTCCACATTCATCGCTAAACGTTTATTTAAAACCGCATCAGTCTTTTCTTGAGCATGTTTTGCTTGGCAAACTAAGGTGGTATTACTCATAACTTCTTGGGCTACATGTTTAACATCATTCCTAAAAGCTAAGGGTTTAGGTACTAAACAATTGGATAAGTGAATGGTAGCAACATCATTTTCAGCGATGCTTTTCCCTTGGTTATATGCGTTAATTTCTTTAAGATCTTTTATCGCAAGGGGGGCAGGCTCAGGTAAATCAAGTTGTTTTCTTAAAACCATATCATCAAGCTGTTGCTCTGCTTCTTTATGCTGAGGTAATATAAATTGACTTTGCTCTCTTACATCATTGCTAAGCATAGCTAACATTAGAGAAAAGTCTGCTCGCCTTGCTTGATGCACACTTTCATTAAGTTGCTCACCTAATTGCAACTCATGCAATAACGCCGTTAAATTACCAGAAGACTGACCTTCTGACTTTAACGACGTATTCAGTGATTGTGTTGCAACATCAATAGCCAATGAAATGTACTCTTTATAAAAACGATTAAGACTAAAATAGTCGCCTCGGGGCCTATAATAAAGTTATCGGCTAGATGATATAAAACTTAATAGCTTTTACTAAAAGGTTAAGCGTTCGCTTATTTATTCAGCAAACTGTAACATTTAACTGTATTTTCCTATCGTTATAACGGAACAAGCTCGATATTTAACGAACATAATTGATTAGTTATTAGCCACACACACCAATAATGAAAAAATAACTTGCCCGAACACCACTAAACAAGCAAGATCATAGCTAAATGTTCTTTTAAACTTTGAGCTAAACAATTTATGAAAATTATCTCTTTTAATATTAATGGCTTACGCGCCCGTCTTCATCAGCTACAGGCAATTATTGATAAACATCAACCTGACATTATTGGTTTGCAAGAAATCAAAGTTCATGATGAAGCTTTTCCATTAAAAGACGTTGAAGATATGGGCTATCATGTCTACTTTCACGGTCAAAAAGCCCACTATGGCGTAGCCATGTTATGTAAAAAAGAAGCTGTAAAGGTGCAAAAAGGTTTTCCAACCGATGACGAAGAAGCTCAACGTCGTATGATTATGGTGGAAACAACCAATGAGTCAGGCGAGAAAATCACTGTGCTTAATGGCTACTTCCCTCAAGGTGAAAATATCAGCCATGAAACTAAATATCCATATAAGCGTAAGTTTTATCAAGATTTAATGACTTATCTAGATGAAAATCATACTAACGATGAAAATGTTGTTGTGATGGGAGATATTAATATTTCTCCAATAGATTTAGACATAGGTATAGGTGAAGTTAACCGTAAACGTTGGTTAAAAACAGGTAAATGTTCTTTCCAGCCTGAAGAGCGAGATTGGTTAGCACGCCTGATGAATTGGGGCTTTATCGACACTTTCCGTCAGTTACACCCTGAGCGCGAAGCACGTTACTCTTGGTTTGATTATCGCTCTCGTGGTTTTGATGATAACCGCGGTCTTCGCATAGATGTTATTTTGGCAACACCTGGACTGAGTAAAACCTGTATTGAAGCCGAGGTAGATTATGAAATGCGTGGCATAGAAAAACCTTCTGATCACGCTCCTATTTGGTCAACCTTTAGCTGTTAATATCTTATGACAACTACAGCCAACTACCTTTGCCCACTTTGTCAGCAGGCACTAACGCTTGCTGATAGAATTTATCGTTGTACTAATAACCACAGCTTTGATCAAGCCAAGCAAGGCTATGTCAACTTGTTACCCGTACAGTTTAAACACTCTAAAGCGCCTGGTGATAATAAAAGCATGGTACTGGCACGAAGAGCATTCCTTGATAAAGGTTATTATCAGCCCCTAGTAGATAAAATGCTGAGTCTTTATCAACAATACGGGCAAACCTCTGCTCCGTTATTAGATGCTGGTTGTGGTGAAGGCTTTTACTCTCACCAACATAAAAACTCAAAAAACCAAGTATACGGTGTTGATATTGCTAAAGAGACAATCAAAATAGCGGCAAAACGCTATCAAGATTGTCATTTTAGTGTTGGCACGCTATCAAAACTCAGCTTTAGCGATAATTACTTTGCTTGGTTAACATCTGTTTATGCACCAATATTAGAAGAAGAGTTTACCCGTGTATTGAAAGATAAGGGCTACTTGCTTACCGTTACTCCAGCACAGCAGCACTTATATGAATTAAAGCAACTTATTTATAAAAATGCTAACGAGCATGATGTCAGTAAAGCGCCCATCGAGCATTTATCATTAATCACAGAAGAGCGATTATCCTACCCTATGGTGTTTGATCGTAGTGAAGATGTTTTAAACTTATTGGCAATGACACCATTTGCCTTTAAGGCCAGTGACGAGGTGATATCACAATTAAAAAACAGCCAAAAATTTACCTGTCAGGCTGATTTTATCTTACGCTTATATCAAAAATAACAGACTGCCTAACCATTGATTTCAACAGTAAATTCATCTGGAATAATGAAACTAATGGTTTTGCTTTTGTGCGAAAGTAAGTTGAAGTAACTGTGCTAAATCTATAAATCTCGGCTTATAAACCGCAAGTTTACTAAACTGCTCTTTATTATTTTTCTCTTTGGCTTTTTCTAATCCATCTCGATACCAAGAGGCTAATGAAGGAGGAAGAAACTTATCCGCCTTAACACCTAAAATAACCAAGGCTTGTACAGGGATAGACAAGATAAACAAACCATAAACCAGAGCTATGCCTAAGGTGTTTGCGGCAGCAGAAATGCTTCCTTCACCAAAGGGTAAGCCTGAGCCTACAGAGACTTGCATAATAAAGGTAAATAAAGCTAAAGCTGGAAAGTAGCGACACACAAAACGAGCACTTTGTACTGACTTATAATCAGAAAAATAACGCGCCAACTCAGGCTTTTCAGGCCAAAGTTTAAGGTATTGCTGGCCGAGCTTTATAATTTGTACTACAGATAAGTTCATAGCCTAACTATAGCAGCAAAGCGGCACTTGGAAAAGTTTCGGTCATAAAAGCTTGTAAAGAATTGTTACCCTCTTCGTTTTATTGCCTTGCATCAATCTTTTCTGCTCTTTAACGGTTATAATGGCGCCACTAAAATTCTTTCTCTCTTTTTAAACGTAATAATTATGAACAAAGCAACACCTGCATTACCCGAACAAGCTATCCTCGTTATCAACTGTGGTAGCTCATCGGTAAAGTTTTCTTTAATTCGCCCTCACACTGGGCAAAGCATTTTATCAGGCTTGGCAGAATGTCTGCTAACCCCTGAAGCAAGCATTAAAATCAAATATATAGATAAAGATGAAAAACAAGTAACATCGTTAAATGCACCTTATGATCATCAAACCGCACTAAGTGTACTTGTTGAAAAACTTATTGAGCATAACCTAGTAAGCGATATTGTTGCTGTTGGTCACCGTGTAGTGCATGGCGGTGAAGAATATGCACAACCCGTTTTAATAGATGAAAAAGTAAAACAAACGATTGATCAACTAGCTAAATTAGCACCGTTACATAATCCAGCAAACTTAATTGGTATTAACGCTTGCCAACAAGCGTTTGCAGACTTACCTCAAGTGGCAATTTTTGATACTGCTTTTCACCAAAGTATGCCAGAAAAAGCATACCTTTATGGTATTCCGTACGCTCTATATCAAGAGCATGCCATTCGCCGTTATGGTTTTCATGGTACCAGTCATTATTTTGTTGCTAATCAAGCCGCTAATTTACTTAAAAAGCCATTAAACCAGTGTAATTTAATCAGTGCCCATTTAGGCAATGGCTGTAGTGTTACCGTTATTAAAAACGGTGAAAGTGTTGATACCAGCTTAGGTATGACCCCGCTCGAAGGTGTTATGATGGGAACCCGAAGTGGCGATATTGATGCGGGTATTGTCGTACATTTGGTAGAACAACTTGGCTACACTATAGAACAAGTAGATACATTACTTAATAAACAAAGTGGTTTATTAGGACTTTCTACTTTAAGTAACGACTGTCGTACACTCGAAATGGCCATGCTTGATGAAAACAACCCTAACTCTGCTCAGGCAAAATTAGCTCTATCGGTATTTTGTTATCGTATTGCTAAAAGCATCGCCTCATTTAGTGCGAGTTTAACCAGTTTAGACGGTTTAATTTTTACTGGTGGTATCGGTGAAAATTCAGCATGGGTGAGAAAAGAAATAGCCAAACACTTAGGATTATTAAACTTCCACATCAATGAAGAAAAAAATAGTGAAATGTGCTTTGGTGCTAGTGGCAATATTGCTGCTGATAACTCCAGAGCTTGTTTTGTTATTGCAACCAATGAAGAATGGGTTATTGCAGAGCAATCAGCCCAATTACTTGCAAACACTAAGGGAGAATAATTATGTCACATCGTATAATGTTAATTCCTGTAGGTTTCGGTGTTGGCCTTACCAGTGTATCCCTTGGCTTATTGCACGCTTGCCAACAAAAAGGTATTAAAGTTGGTCATTTTAAACCAATCAGTCAGCCTTCTCGCAACAAGCTAGCCAAAAAAAATAGCACAACAGAAGCGATTAGTTTGTCTCAAAATAGCCGTTGTATCTCGTTAAACTATTTTGAAGAAAAAATGGCAGATGGCAAACATGACGTCGTGCTTGAAGAGATTGTTGCTAACTTTAACGATTTTAACCAAGGACAAGAAGTTGTCATTATTGAAGGCTTAATACCAACAACAAGACAACCTTATGCGGGCAGAATAAACCGTGATGTTGCCCAAGCACTTGGCGCTGATATTGTACTAGTAGCAGCTCCAGGCAATGATACTGCCCACGAATTTGAAGATAGAATTGAAGTTAGTGCAGGAACCTATGGCGGCACAAAAAACAAACACTTAATTGGCTGCATTATTAATAAACTTAATGCGCCTGATCAAGATGAATTTGGTTTGTTACCGCGCGAAGAAGAGATTAATACTGATTTTGATATTTCTCCTTGGAAAAACTTAAACATTTTCAAAAACAGACATTTTGATTTACTTGGCTCTGTCACTTGGGAAATGGACTTAATTGCTCCAAGAATCATGGATATTGCTAATTATCTTGATGCAAAGATTATTAATGCCGGTGACATGGAGCATAGACGCTTTAGAAGCGTCGCATTTTGTGCACGAAGTGTCAGTAATCTAGTTAGCTACTTAGTGCCAGGCAGACTAATAGTAACACCGGGAGACCGTACCGATATTATCATTGCTACTTGTTTATCAGCATTAAATGGTACCAAGCTTGGCGCACTTATTTTAACTAATGGCTTTGAGCCTTCAGAGCAAGTATGGCAACTTTGTCAGCAAGCACTTGATGCAGGTCTTCCTGTGCTTTCAGTACCTTGGGATACATGGCAAACCTCTCGTCATATTTTAAGTTTCAACCCAGAAATCCCTCAAGATGATATTCAGCGTCAAGAGAAAGTAAAACAGCATGTTGCTGATAGTCTTTCTTATGATTGGCTAACAAGGCTTTCAGCGAAAATTGAATCTAATTATCAAATGTCACCACCGGCATTTAGACACAAGTTAACAGATTTAGCTCGCCAAGCAAACAAGCTGATCGTTTTACCTGAAGGAACGGATATTCGCACAATAAAAGCTGCGGCTATTTGTTGTGAACGTAATATTGCTCGTTGTCAACTCATTGGTAATAAAGAGGAAATATTACGAATTGCCGAACAACAAGGTATCAACCTACCTGATTCTTTATTAATTACTGACCCTGATAATATTCGAGCAAACTATATTCAGCCACTGACTGAGTTGCGTAAAGCTAAAGGCGTTACCGAAGTCATTGCAAAAGAAACACTAAAAGACAATGTTGTACTAGGTACTATGATGTTACAAATGGGCCAAGTTGACGGCTTAGTTTCTGGTGCGGTAAATACCACTGCAAACACTATCAGACCGGCACTACAGTTAATTAAAACAGCACCGGGTAGTTCATTGGTATCATCAATATTCTTTATGCTTTTACCTGAGCAAGTGCTGGTTTATGGTGATTGTGCTATCAACCCTGAGCCAAATGCAGAGCAACTTGCTGATATTGCCATTCAGTCTGCTGATTCTGCTGCCGCTTTTGGTATTCCTCCACGTGTCGCCATGATCAGCTACAGCACAGGTAGCTCAGGTCATGGCGCAGACGTAGAAAAAGTCGCTAAAGCGACTAAAATAGCGCAAGAAAAACGACCTGATTTAGTCATAGATGGACCATTACAATATGATGCCGCAATCATGGAAAACGTTGCGAAGAAAAAAGCACCAAATAGCCCAGTAGCGGGTAAAGCAACGGTCTTTATCTTCCCTGATCTTAATACTGGTAATACAACCTATAAAGCGGTACAACGATCTGCTGATCTGGTCAGCATAGGTCCAATGCTGCAAGGTATGAACAAGCCTGTAAATGATTTATCACGGGGCGCCCTAGTTGATGATATTGTTTACACAATAGCATTAACGGCAATTCAAGCAACACAATAATAGTTAAGATAAATGATCATTTTATTGAATTATAAAGTGATCATTTAGCCTTTTAACCTACAAGTTGAATAAACAGCTTATTTTTATTACTTTTAAGATAATTGTTAATAAAAACTACTAGTGCAGTTTTTATACCGATAGATTTATCCTTTAAGAACAACAACATAAACAACAACCCAAAGAATACACACAATGATATCCACAGCTTTTGTGGATATCAATAAAACTAAAGTTCTGTAAAAACCGCTTTTATCCTCATTAATTCTTATAAAATATCGCTATTAACAATCAATTTTATAAATATCCCTCTAAAGTACAGTTGTGCTATAAAAACTGTTTAATTGATCATGAGTATCACAAATAGAGCACAGTGAACAGTTTGCTAGTGATAATTAGCAAAAGTTGCTATGCTACTCGTTACAAAAATCACAGTTTGGAAGAAAGATGAAGCTGACTTTAAAACTCATTGATGAGTATTTTGCTATTCACAGTTTGCCAGAAAACAGTGAAATTCCATCACAGGTTTTCAATGCCCCTATATACTTTATTGCTAAAACATACGACGAAACTTCAATAGTACTTCCTCAAAGTGTTTCGCTTGATAGCGATGAAGTTGAGCCTGACTGGCGAGCATTAGAGGTTGTAGGACCACTAGATTTTACCTTAACAGGAATTTTATCAAGTATTTCGACAGTACTGGCAAACGAAAAAATCAGTATATTTGCCATCTCAACTTTCGACACTGACTACATACTCGTCAAGGAAGCAACACTTCTGTCGGCAATTGCGGCATTACGCGCCAATAACTATCAAGTTATTCAATCTTAATCCAATATTAATAGAATTATAGACAACATGAACATTACACTATACGGTATAAATAACTGCGACACTGTTAAAAAAGCACTAAAATGGCTTAAAGAAGCCAATATTGAACATGTGTTTTATGACTTTAAAAAGCAACCAATCACCACAGAAATAGTTCATCAATTTGAACAACTCAGTGACTGGAGCAATCTACTCAATAAACGTAGTACTACGTACAGAAATTTATCAGATGATATTAAGAATAACCTAAATGACCAAGTAGCCCTTGAGCAAGTGTTATTACAACCTACTTTGTTAAAAAGACCCCTGCTATTGATTGAAAACAATACTCATGAGAAACAATTACACTTAGGTTTTAAAGCACAAGATTATCAAACGTTATTGCAACAAGAGACTGCTTAATATGAGCCAGAATAACAGTGAAGTTATTAAGTTAGCCCAAGCATTAATTGCCAGACCTTCGGTTACACCTGAAGATGCGGGTTGCCAAGAAATGATAAAAGAGCGGCTAGCAAAGCTTGGTTTTAATAACGAAACTATGGTTTTTCATGACACAACCAATTTATGGTCTAGGCGAAATGGCAGTAATGAAGTTAAAACGCCTCTATTTTGTTTTGCTGGTCATACTGATGTTGTTCCCGCCGGAAACCTTGAGCTATGGAAAACGCCTCCTTTTGAGCCCACCATAATTGACGGCATGTTATATGGCCGTGGTGCTGCAGATATGAAAGGCAGCCTTGCCGCTATGGTAGTGGCAACAGAGCGCTTTATTAAGGATTATCCGCAACATAGCGGAGCAATCAGTTACTTAATCACTAGTGATGAAGAAGGGCCATTTATCAATGGCACTACCAAAGTAATAGATGCCCTTGAAGCTCGAAATGAAAAAATAGACTTTTGTATTGTCGGTGAACCTTCAAGCAGCCATAATGTCGGCGATGTTATTAAAAATGGTCGAAGAGGCTCTATATCAGCAGAAGTTGATATTAAAGGTAAACAAGGGCATGTAGCTTACCCTGAACATGTAAAAAACCCTATTCACATTGCTATGCCGGCATTAACTGAATTAAGTCAGTTTCACTGGGATAATGGTAACGATTACTTCCCTGCCACTAGTTTTCAATTATCCAATATCAATTCAGGTACAGGGGCAACTAACGTCGTTCCAGGGCATTTAACCGCCCTATTTAATTTACGTTACAGCACAGAGTTAACGGATCAAATCATTGTGGAGCAGGTTGAGTCTATCCTTGATAAACACCAATTAGAGTACGATATTAAGTGGACATTTAATGGTAAGCCTTTTGTTACAGAGTTAGGCCAAGGTGATTGTGACTTTCTCGCTAATGTTTGCGATGCAGTAAGCTCAGTTACTGATTCAACCCCCGAACTATCCACTTCAGGTGGTACTTCAGATGGTCGTTTTATTGCTCCAACAGGCGCAAAAGTTATTGAACTTGGTCCTTGTAACGCCACAATTCATCAAGTAAACGAAAGTGTCTCTTGTCAGGATTTAGATAAGCTTTGCGATATTTATTATGCTTGTCTTAAACGTGTATTGGTGTAGATTTTATTAAATGAACGAAAAAAGCAATCAGTTACTAAATAATATTCAGTCTCAATTATTAGGGATAACTGATGAACATATCCATTATTTTGCACAAGACTCATCACAACCTGAAAGAAAAGTAGGTATACATCTACACATGTTACCTGCTTTACAACAGTTAATTGCCAAAGCTCAAGATGTGGGAATATCAATTAAAATAGCTAGCGGCTTTCGCTCCTTTGAGCGTCAGCTAATGATTTGGAATAATAAGTTCAAAGGCAAGAGTGCTATTAAAAATCAACAAGGTGAAGTTGTAGAAATTGAGTCGTTATCTGAACTTGAACTGTGCAAGGCAATTTTATTATATTCCGCACTGCCCGGTGCTAGCAGACATCATTGGGGTTGTGATATAGATATTTACGCTGATAATTTATTAGCAAAAGGTCAATCTTTGCAACTAGAGCCATGGGAGTATGAGCAAACAGGCCCTATGGGGAAACTCTCTGCATTTTTAAAACAAGAAGCTCAAGCATTAGGTTTTTATTTTCCTTATGATAAATATCGTGGTGGTATTGCTGTTGAGCCGTGGCATTTGTCCTATGGCCCTTTAGCTAAAATTTATCAGCAACAAATAGATATAGACATGCTAACAAAGCAGTTAAGCAAAGTGGATATTGCGGGTAAAAAAGCTATTATTACCAACATTGAAGCTATTGCTGAGCAATTTATTTTTAACACCAATCAGATGCCTAATAACACAGAGCCCAAGAAATAGGAAAACCTAATGGATAACTGGATTGCCATTATCATTATCATTATTGCTGTCGCACTTATCGTTGGAAACTTCAGTACTTTTCAAAGAACTAGCCATCAAAAAATGCGTAAAACAAGCCTTAATGACCTTAAAGAAACACTACCAAGAAGTCAGAAAACAGAGCATAAAATGCCTACAATTGATAAAAACAAACTTAAATAGTTAGCTTTCTACCATAAGATCATAGGATTATACGCATAAAAAACGCCGAACTTGTCGGCGTTTTTTTATCGATGAAAGAGAAATTTTAATAAAGATTTCTAAATGACAAACCTTTTTCAACAACCGGAAAAACATGTTCTAATGTTGCTAGTGGTAACGGCTCACCATCACTAGAATAAATACTCACAGCGGTTTTTTCATTTTTATCATCAAGTGGAGCTAATACGAATTGGTATTTGGCATCTGGCATTTCAATAACAGCTTCGTCATCTCCCCAAATAGAGTCCCAAATACTAATATCTGGTTTAACAAAATCGACAAAATAAATTTTATTACTTTCATCAAGGTCTGTAATGGTAAAACCATGTTTTTCAAAGAAGATAGGCATATTAGACCATAAATTATCTAAGCCCATTTCTACGACAAAACTATCTTCACCCTGTTTATTTTCACCGATAGTGACTAATTTTTGATTCGCTCTCATTAAACGGTTTTCACGCTGCTGCAGACGATAGTTATAATCAACTTGGGCAATAAGTTCATTTAGCATTGCCATTTCAGCGCGCAGCTTATCAATAGGGTCAATACTTTTACTGCCACCTTCACTATCTGTTTTCATATAATCAATTAATGTAACCCCCAGGGAAACACTACGACCATGTGACTTAGCATTTAATTGATAACGAAAACGTAGACTTGTTGAAGACTCTATTTCAGTAAATAACCAACCCGTTTCAACTTCATTATGAAACCAATCAGATTCTACAACTAATGTTTTCGAGATAGTTTCATCAGTTTCGACGGGCGCGGAAACATCACTAAAAGTAACGTTATCCGAGTTAAGCTGATCGGTTAGTGCTTTCTTTATAAAAGTTAGTAAGTCTCTGTCTTCAAGTACTTTATCAAACCAAATAAGTGCGTCACCAGTACCAGCTTCAACGCGAGAAGATGCAGCCAATGGTAACACTAGTGATGGCGCTCTAATATCAACTTTATCGCCAACAGGGCCTTTATAACTTATTTTATCGGTAATCAAAAACTCATTTGTTTTCTTAGGTTTATCTAAAGATTCTGGAACAACAATTTCCTTAGGTTCCACTTTGTTAGCATAATCAAAATCTCCCTGTGCTCTTTTACTATCAACACTACTACAAGCAGACAGTGTTAAACTAAGCACTGAAAAATAAAACAATTGACGACTCATTAAAACTCCTGAGGAAACACTTTATGCATAGATGCTATTAATCGGACTGTTCATTGGATGGTAAAAAACCGATTTAGTTCACTAGAACAATTTTTAGCGCTCCATGGTACTTGGCTGGTTTTGCAAACACAAGCAATTAGCATCTTTTTTCTTAGGCTAATTTTTTTCTTAACCTAATAAAGGTATAATGTCTTTTTCTTATTCAACTTAGGCGTATTAATGTCACAATATTTAGTGCTAACAGCCATGGGATCAGATAGAACTGGTTGTGTTAGTGAATTAACTAAATTAGCAAGTGAATGCGGTTGTAATATATTAGATAGCAGGATGGCTATTTTCGGCTCAGAATTTACTTTTATTATGCTACTTAATGGCGATAATCTTGCCATCAACAGAATTGAAGCCAGAATACCAATAACGGCACAAAGCTTAGAACTTATCACCATGATGAAAAGAACTTCTGGCCATAAGTCTTATGATCTAGTTGAACACTATCAAGCTGAGTATGCAGGCATAGATCAACCAGGTATTTTAAAGGCAATGACGGCTTTTTTTGCAACAAGAAAGATTGATATTTCATCATTAAAATCAGAAATTGATCCTGTAACAAATCATATGAAAGCTAGCATAGCATTCGCCTTAACTAAGGTTATTGATATTGAAACTATTGAGAACGACTTTTTACAATTATGTCAGCAAATTGATGTACAAGGTTGTATCAAACAAACCTCTCACACTTTAATATAACTTTTATTAAATCTAGGGGCTGTTGATCTTTCGAGATTGTTTTTGCAGCCGTTTTTGGGGATTTATGCAAGGCAGAGCCTTTGTCATGTGGTTGTTCCACATAAAGAGGTGATAACGACGTAAAAATAACCAACAAACGCTGTCCTAAGGATTCGGCTAAAAGCGTTTTACTCTTTGTTGAGCAGTGTTTGCTTAGAATGACTAGGCTACACACTACTCGCCTTGATTAAAACGCTTTTATCTCGAACAAAATTTAACCGCGAAAGAGCAACAGCCCCTTAAATAACAACACACAAAGGATAACTATGAATACGCTTAATGTAGGTGATATAGCGCCATTATTTACGCTTCTAGATGAAAACGAACAACAAGTGGCTTTAGCTGACTTCATTGGTAAAAAACAAGTGCTCGTTTATTTCTACCCCAAAGCGATGACACCTGGATGCACAATTCAAGCTCAAGGCTTACGAGATAGCCAAGAGCAGCTTGCTAAATTAAATACCGTTGTTTTTGGTATATCTCCCGATGCACCAAAACGTTTGGCAAAATTTTGCCAACGAGACGAACTAAACTTCACCTTGCTTTCTGATGAAGATCACCAAGTTGCCGATGACTTTGGCGTGTGGGGTTTAAAGAAATTTATGGGAAGAGAATATGACGGCATCCATCGTTTAAGCTTTTTAATTGGCTTAGATGGTAAAATAAGTCATGTATTTAATAAGTTCAAAACCAAAGAGCATCACCAAGTAGTACTTGATGTGCTCAATGAGCTAGTATAAGCGTAATATACTAGCTCTCAGGTAATTCTGTTTGGCTGGAAGGCCAAGCGTTTATAACGGCTTTAACTAAAGTAGCTAAAGGAATTGCAAAAAACACTCCCCAAAAGCCCCATAAACCGCCAAACAGAATAACAGATATTATAATAGTGACAGGGTGTAAATTAACCGCTTCAGAAAAAAGCAAGGGTACAAGAACATTACCATCAAGTGCTTGAATAATGCCATAAGCCAACATGACATAACCTAATTCGTTACTAAAACCCCACTGAAATAATGCCACTAAAAACACCGGGATAGTTGCCACTGTAGCACCGACATAGGGCACTAACACAGAAAGCCCTACCACTACGCCCAGTAAAACAGAATAGCGTAAATCTAGAAAAATAAAGGTAATAGTTGAAATGATGCCAACAATTAAAATTTCTATCACTTTACCGCGAATATAATTTAATATTTGCTGATTCATTTCCGTCCCCACTTGCACTGCCATTCTGCGCTCTTTTGGCAAGTAACGGCTAAAACCCGCAAATAAATCATGTTTATCTTTTAGAAAGAAAAACACCATTAACGGCACCAGAATAAGGTAAACCATTAGGGCAACTAAGTCAGAGATAGAATTAAATGAAGCGGTTAGCGCTAACTGCCCCCACTCAACAATTTTTTCTTTTATTGTAGAAATAAAGGTCTCAATTTGAGAGGCTTGAATAATATCAGGGTACTTCTCTGGTAAGGTTAATAGATACTTTTGTCCTTCTGCTACCATGTGAGGTATTTCTTGTAATAAATTGCTACTTTGTTGCCAAATTATCGGCATTAAACCTAAACCTGCAACCAGTGCTATACCAATAAAGCTACTCACAACAACGGTTGTAGCACTGGTTCGAGAAAAATTTAAATGCATGAGTTTGTTAACTGGCAAGTCAAGCAAAAAAGCAATGGCCAACGCAACCAACACCGGCATCAGCAAGTGGCTAAATAGTGCAAGAAATAAAAATGAAGATACGAGAATAAGTACTAAGACAACCGCATGTGGATCAGAGAATTTTCGTGTGTACCAATCATTGAACAGCTTGATCATAGTGCGCCTTAATTTATTCTATTATTATTTATTGTTAATTCAACCACATCGCCATCAATAAGGTTTGAATGGTATTCATAACCAAGTTTTATCAGTAGTTTGGGTATATCTTCAATGGAGCCAGTATCTCTAATTTTGATGATACAAACATCATCATTTTGCATTTTTTTCAAGAGTAATCGTAAATTAACCAAAGGTAATGGGCACTTTTCTTGGCTGGCATCATATTGAAAAATCATTTTACCTTTCTTTACTTTTTTTTAATAAGCGAATCTGAGACAATCTTAATTGAATGAGTATTGTCGTATCTTAACGCATCAATTGTTGTTAAATAAAGAAAAAATACTAGGAAGCCATACTAAATGACTAGTTTAGCTAAAAAACCTAACCTAAAAGAGATCAATGCCCTGAAAAAAAGACTTAATTGGGGTGATGTGCCTGACATTTACCATTTAGTCTCATCTTCATTGAGTGAATTAGATGGCATACTAAGTCATGGTTTTGATAGTAACTATAAGAAAATTTTAGATAAAAGCACATGGAACCTACAAGCATTAGGCGGTTACAAAGACGCTAATGGCAAAATACAGGTGAAAGAAAAACCACAAATCATTTTACAGCACGAATATAATGAGCTCGGCTACGAACTTCAATGTTATCCAGTTATTGATGGCGAGAAAATCATGCGACCGTTAATTCGAGACTATAAAAGCCCATTTCAAACGTGGCTCCCTGAGAGTATGCGCATGTTGTTTCGTATAAACAGCTTAGTTGCATTTGCAATTTTCACTTACCAACGCGGTGATGAAGCGGATCTCACTTTATTAAAGTATGCTTTTTATCGCGTACAGAAATTAATTACTATTTTATCCGAATCTTTTCAGATTTTAGCGGTCGAAGGCTATAGTATTGCTGAGTTTTATCAAGAAATAGCCCAAAGGGATGGAAATATTCTTACGGGTGACGCAGCTCAAGCACCATCACCAAGCTAATCACCACGATTAATAATTTATTTGGCTATAATTTGCCAAGAATAGGAAAACATATTGTTTAACTTGAAGCCTCTATTATTCACTTTTGCCTACACAATACTTATTGCGACATTAACATCTTTCAATGTTGTTGCCCTAGGTCAAAATGATAAAAACAAATTACCTGAAATAGGTATTTCAGGTGTTAGCGTTCTATCTCTAGATAAAGAGCGACAACTAGGCAATGCCATGATGCGCCAACTTAGGGCAAGCCAACCAATAATTCAAGATCCTGTATTAATTGAATACATTAATGATTTAGGCAACAAGTTAGTTAAAAATGCTCAAGATGTTAACTATGCTTTTGAATTTTTTCTTATCAATAATAATGAGCTCAATGCCTTTGCTTTTTTTGGAGGACATGTAGGTATTCACAGTGGCCTGCTCACCACAGCAGATACAGAAAGTGAACTTGCCTCAGTTATAGCTCATGAAATTTCACATGTTACTCAACGTCACTTAGCACGTAGATTGGAGTCTCAAAGCCAAAGCCAATCATTAACCATGGCAGGTATGGTGTCAGGCATTTTACTTGCTTTGGTGAACCCAACCGTCGGTATGGCAGCATTGAGTGCATCAATGGCAGCTTCACAGCAGGCTAGCATTAATTACACTCGAGGAAATGAAAAGGAAGCAGATAGAGTGGGCATAGCGTTATTAGCAGAAAGTAATTTTGATCCCCAAGGAGCGCCAAACTTCTTCAGCAAAATGTCTGAAAAGTATCGTTATGCCAGCAAACCTCCGGCAATGTTACTAACTCACCCTTTACCCGAGTCTCGTATCGCCGATGCTAGACAACGCGCCCATAACTTTCGAACAAGACAATTACCTCCTAGCTTAGCGTTTGAATTAGCCAAATCACGTATTAAGGCTCGTTATCAAAGTAATGCCAAAGATAATATTACCTATTATCAGCAACAGTTACACAAGCAACAATATGCGGTAAAAGAAGCAGCTCAGTATGGTTTAGCCTTATCTTATTTTGAAAATAAACAGCATCTACAAGCTACAAACTTATTAGAGTCATTAGTTCAAAATGATAAAAACAACCTTTTTTATATTGATGCGCTCACAGATGCTTACTTAGCACAGAATCAGTATGTTCAGGCACTGACAATGCTAGAGCGCTTAACATTGTTGATGCCAAATAATCAGGTTGTTACCCTTAATTATGGTAATGCTTTATTAGAAGCTAAAAAACTTCAACAAGCGGCTGATGTATTACAAGACTTTTTATTAGTAAGTCCCGGTAATTATATTGCACATGATCTTTTAACTTCTGTTTATAGAGCTCAAAAAAACATCGGTTTGATGCATATTAATAAAGCAGAGGTATATGCATTACTAGGTGCCTATCAAAAAGCTGTTGATGAACTGCAAACAAGTTATAATCTCGTTGAAGAACAGCCTTTATTACAAAAGCGCATAAAAGCACGTATATTACAATTTCAAGAACAAGAGAATAAACTAAAACGTTTATAGCTCTATTAATAAATAGCTATCTATAAGCCTTTAGTTTTTATAGCATAAATTTTAAACAAACATATCAATTAACAACTACTAAGAGCAAATTATGTTAACGATTTACCATAACCCAAGATGTTCCAAAAGCCGTCAAACACTTGAACTTATCCAAACTAACTCAAACAAAGAAATCACAATAGTTGAATACTTAAAACAGCCTCTTAATGAAGCACAAATTACAAGCTTATTAACTCAGTTAAACTGTAAGCCAGTTGACATGATGCGAGTAAAAGAAGCTGAATTTAAAGAGCAAGGCTTAAGTAATGCTGATGATCAACAATTGATTCAAGCCATGATTTCTACGCCAAAACTTATTGAGCGCCCAATTGTCAGTGACGGCAATAAAGCGGTTATAGGCAGACCGCCTGAAAATGCTTTAGCGCTTTGTTAATAATGGGTTATAGCATTCATGACTAGCCGAAGAATTAGCACTAAAAACTATAAAATAATGGCCTTAACAGGCTATTTTTCTTTATTAATTTATATGCCTTTATGGTTATTAGTTATATCACCAAATGGCTTAAGCACTACTACTAATTTACTGTTATTTACCTTGCCACTGTTATTCCCTCTAAAGGGGCTTTTACATGCAAACCCATATACTTATGCTTGGTCTAACTTTATTGTTTTAATTTACTTTTTACACAGTTTGACTACGCTATGGGTATTGCCAGAGGATAGGCTTTGGGCAGCACTAGAACTTATTTTTGCAACTACTATGTTTTTTGGCTGTAGTTATTACGCTAAATATCGTGGTCAAGAACTAGGACTAAGTATTAGAAAAGCAAAAAAATAATCAATAAAAAACTGAGTAACATGTTATGACATCAAAGTTTTCATTATTACTAAAACCCGTTAAGTTATCATCAGCCGCCCTACTCTCATTGAGTATATTGTTAACGGGCTGTAATGGCGGCTCGAATAACGACAACAATACTAATAATGTAAACTTTGATAGTGGAGAGGTCATACAAATTGATGAAAACGTGCTGGTTGGGCAAGGCACAGAGTTAGCCTTGTTTTTTCCTGATGATTCACTCACCAATATCAACTGGCAACAAACAAGTGGTGATACCGTAACCTTGCTTACCCAAGCAAGCAAAGTTATTGCCTTCACAGCTCAATCAGCCGGAGCCTACAGTTTTGAGGTAAGTTTTTCTCTGAATAATGGTGCTTTACAGACACTCAGCCATACCATTACGGTAGAAGAACAAACGAGCAAAGTTGCCGCTAGATTAGCCCACACGGTACTAAGTGATAATAATGTCTCGTTACGCGCCTTTACCGACTCTTCTGTAGATGACAACAGTATTCGATGGCAACAAACATCAGGTCCAACCGTTAGTTTCTCAACAGACAATGCTGAGGGTGAATCTGTAGTATTTTTTACCGCCCCACAAGTCACTAAAGACACTATAATATCCTTTGCAGTAACTGCCAATGATGATACTCAAAGCCATAATGACAAGGTGATGGTATTAGTCGAGCCTGCAGCTGAAATAACCAACAACGCTTACTTTGAAGATAGGATAGCAAAGGTATTCCCCTACCAAAGCACTAGCCCCTATGCCGATAACTTAGTTGACTGTGTTTACAGCAATACCCTGACTAGTTCTTGTACCTTAGCAAAATTGCCCTTATTGGCTTCAGAAGGTACAACACCAACGTTAACGAATATTATGGATCGCGTTGTTGTTTCACATAAGTGGATGGGAGATAGGTTTAAAGCATTTATGATAAATAATGATAGCAATAATGATTTTAAAAATTTATTGCGCGCTACAACCGCTATTGTCATTTCTTATGATATTCGTCCTTCATTTTATTGGGCGGCTACAGGGGCAATATACTTAGATGCCAATAACTTTTGGTTAACACCTGATGAGCGAGATACGATTAATGAAGCACCTGATTATCGTAGTAACTTTGGCAAGGACTTACAATTTGTCATGCCGTGGCGATATGTTAAAGACAATGATTATGCTGATGATTACTTTGCCATTGAAAATAGACAGACACGTACTGTAAATGATGGTTTTTATCGCTTAGCCTCATTACTTTATCATGAGCTAGCGCATGCCAATGACTTTTTCCCAAGCACCGAATGGTTTAGCCATAATCCACAATCTCGTATTTTAGATGCCGCAACCAGCACAAGTTTTGAGTCTGATAGTTTATCTATAACCTATCCTTTACTAAGCAATGAAATGAGAAGTTTAGCGCAAGTAAGCTTTGCTGGTAATGAGGCCTCAAATACACAAAAAGCCTACCAACCAACGGATATTGAACAATTTTTCAGCCCTGATGTAGCTACTGATTATTACGCTTATTCAACTACCCGTGAAGACTTTGCCATGTTGTTTGAAGAGTTGATGATGCAAAGTCGTTATCAGGTTTTTCGTGATGTGGCTATTACCAATCAACCTACAGGTGAAAACATTTCTGCCCGCGATTATATTGTCACTTGGGGTCAACGAGGCCGTATAGGCAATGACAGCATAAAGCCACGTGTTGCCTATAGTGCTTCAAGAGTTTTACCGGAGTTTGATAGTTCAGCAGCATTAGCACAGGTAGATACACCTATTGCCATGATAGCAGGTGCTAATTGGTTAGATAACTTAGCTATTTCCCCCGCTAACTTCCCTGCTAGTAAGGGTAGTAAACAAAGCAAAGAAAGCACTGAGTCCATATCAAGAAAAAACTCGGAGCGCCCAGTACAAAGCTTTTATTTCCAAAAAGCTTTACCCAAGCATTAGGCTAAGAGTTATTCTAGGTGGTTACCTATGCCTTCAAATAAAAGAACTTAACTGCAGGTGAAAAGTAAATAGGACTTGCAAGCAGATTATTTAGCAAGCCAGTTTGCTGACACTAATATTTCATTTTGTCGTAACACTTGCCCTGAAAATTGACTGCCAGCGACAATTTGACCAACACCCTTTGGCGTACCTGTCATAACAATGTCGCCATCTTCTAAGCTAGTAAATTCTTGCAGTTGAGACAAAATAACATCTGGCTTATACATCATTAAATCAACACCGCCCGCTTGCACAACTTCATCGTTAATACTCAAACTTAAACTTAACGAGTCATCGATAGTATCAATCGCAACAAAGTCACTAAAAACAGCCGCTCCGTCAAATGACTTGGCCCGCTCCCAAGGTAAACCTTTGGCTTTTAGCTTTCCTTGTAAAGCTCTTTTAGTTAAATCAAGTCCAAGTGCAACCGCACAAAACTTTCCTTGTTTATACAAAAAGCATAGCTCAGCTTCATAATGCAAAGGCTCTTGGTGTGTAGCATGTAAAGAAGTTGATATAGACGAATTAGGCTTAAAAAACACCACCATATCATCAGGAACTTCATTACCTAATTCAGCGATATGATCGACATAGTTACGCCCAATACAAATAACTTTTGATGGTGCTATCTTGCTATTGTTGAAATTAACAGTTCTCATAAAAATTTCTCTTTGTTCAGGTTAACCATAAACCTTAGCTAGGGTTTATGTTGACTGAAGCATAAATTAACTAAGACTTAAAATTTCCTTAATAAAGGGAATAGTCAGTTTTCGTTTCTCTCTCATTGACGCTTTATCTAAGGTATCTAATGCGCTAAGCAAACTCTTCATTTCACGAGATAAACGATTAAGTAAAAACTTTGCTGATTCATCACTCAACATCAAGCCACGCTGTGATGCTCGGTATTGTAAAACAATCACTTTTTCATCGTCATCAAGGGGCTTAACTTGCTCTGTTAACCCCCAAGTTAAGCGAGACACTAAATCAGGTAGACTCAACCCTAATTGTTTAGCACTTTGTTCACCACTAATTAATAGGCAGTTATTCTGCTCTATAACTCGATTAAATAAATCAAATATAGCTTGCTGCCACAGCGAGTTATTAGCAACTAGATGTATATCATCTAAACAAATCAAATCTATTTGCTCTAAGCCCTCTAACACATCAACTGAAAGATTTTGTAATTCAGCGCAAGATAAACAAACAGAGGTTTTACCTAATTTTGCGGCATAAGCGCTACTTGCATGTAACAAATGTGATTTCCCTACACCTGATAATCCAAACAAATAAAAACTACGAGGTTGTTCATGCTGCTCAACCGTTTCTTGCTCAATAAACTGAATAAGCTGTCCTAAAACATCCTGATTTACACGGCTTTTATAGCTATCAAAAGTTTCATCATCGGGTAACTGTACAGATAACGCTAATTGTTGATTATTGGTCATTGTTTACCCCAATAAAAAACAGGTGTAGTGTCATCTTCATTATTTATATCTGCTAAGGGGTCAATATATTGCTTTAATTGCTTATCTAGTTTTAAAGAAGCTAAAAGTGCTTCTGGGGAACCAAGTAACTGTAACTCAAACCGTCTAGATTCGCCCTTAGCATTTAGTAAAGTAACCGATTTTACCGCCGATAAATCAGTTAAAAATTGAAATACCTGAACATAGGTTTTAAGGGAGTCAATATTGGCAACATCTATAACAAAAGAATTGTTGCTGGTTGTTGATAGCGCATAATGTTGGTAAATAACTTCCGTTATATCTGCTAGTCCTAGTGTTAAAAGTGTTTGGCGATCTTTGCCATAATATTGCTGACTGAAAGTTTGCTTCGAGGTTATTAGACTCCAATCGAGCACAAAAGGCTCTTTTTCTTGTTCGCATAATAAGCCGCAATCGACTGGCTCTGTTTCTAAACCGTCATCTTGGATAACAATAGGCTCTGTCACTTTCAGGCTAGAGTCAGATATTCTCATCACCACTATTGCCTCAGCAAAATAGCGAGCCGAAGCCTCTCTTACAGGTTGTTCAAATCTCCCCCAAATATCACTGAGTTTAATTTGACTAGCATCAGTTAAATCCATAAGTGGCATCATGATGGGTAAACCACGTTGGGCAGAAAAATTATTCACCATATACGGCAATGCTGAATCGGTGGAGTTTGACATGATGGTACGTTTAAAGCCCTTTTCATCAACCAACCACAGTAGTACCTGAGGACGTAAGCTTCCCCATAAAGGTAAGTTGGCTTGCTGGAAAAGCTGATTAATTTTATCTTCATTAAAACTAGCAATTAAGAATAACTGTTTATTACTTGAAGGGATTGTTGCATCATCATTACTTTCAATGCGTACTGTTTTATGTTGGTAGCGATATTGATTTAAATAAACTTGATGCTTTTTTAATGCTTTTTTAATTAAATCATTTTCTAAAACGCTTTTTTCACCGCCCACTTTAAGCATGACCGCCGCTAAAGCTTTTTTCAAAGCAAGCGCTCTATCTCGGCTAGTTTGCGAATTTACCGCAACACTTGCCTGGTAAATATCATTTACTTCTACCGCCTGAGCAGGAGATAAAGTGATTAAACCAATAATAACAAACAGTAATAAAATGAAAGTTCTAAACATAGAAAATAAAGCAGAGTCTTTTGTGATGACAATATTACCACAACAAATTAAAATTTTTATGCCAAATAACAATAATTTCAGACAAAGGTTTTATCTTTATTCAATCCCTCTTAGATAGCGTATTTTCTATATACTCGAGTCGTTTACACTGGTAGAATACGCACCTTTAAATTCTTTGGTATTTTTTGAGGTTTCTTGTGAGCGAACAAAAACAGTCTTTAAGCTATAAAGATGCTGGTGTTGATATTGATGCTGGTAACGCCCTTGTTGAAAACATTAAAGGCGCAGTAAAGCGCACTACTCGCCCTGAAGTCATGGGTGGTTTAGGTGGTTTTGGCAGCGTTTGTCAATTACCAACGGGTTATAAAGAGCCTGTTTTAGTTGCAGGTACAGATGGTGTAGGTACAAAATTACGCTTAGCCATTGACTTAGCCAAGCATGACACTGTCGGTATCGACCTTGTTGCCATGTGTGTAAATGATCTAATAGTACAAGGTGCTGAGCCTTTGTTCTTCCTTGATTATTATGCAACAGCAAAACTTGACGTAGATGTTGCTTCATCAGTTGTAGAAGGTATCGCTGAAGGTTGTATTCAATCTAACTGTGCTTTAGTTGGTGGTGAAACGGCTGAAATGCCAGGTATGTATCATCAAGGCGATTATGATATTGCAGGTTTTTGTGTCGGTGTTGCAGAAAAATCTCGTTTACTGGACGGTAGCAAAGTAGCCGCTGGTGACCAACTAATTGCCCTTGGCGCTTCAGGCCCTCACTCAAATGGTTTCTCATTAATTCGTAAAGTATTGGAAGTAAACAATACTGATACCAATGAACTACTTGACGGCAAAGCAATTAGCGAACATTTACTTGAACCGACCAAAATTTATGTTAAATCAGTATTAGCTTTACTAAAAGACGTCGATGTTCACGCTTTATCACACATCACCGGTGGCGGTTTTTGGGAAAACATTCCACGTGTTCTACCTGAAACAGCTCAAGCTGTTATCAATGGTAAAAGCTGGGAATGGCCTGCAATTTTCAACTGGTTACAAGAAAAAGGTAACATTACCACTCACGAAATGTACCGCACCTTCAACTGTGGCGTAGGCATGATCATTGCTGTACCTGAAGATAAAGTTGAACAAAGTATTGAAATCTTAACCGCTCATGGCGAAAAAGCATGGCATATTGGTGCTATTGCTGACAACGCAGATGATGCTGAACAAGTTGTTTTTGCGTAAGGCTGCTCAATAATGTCAAATAGAATACTGGTTTTAATTTCCGGTAGTGGTACGAATTTACAGGCCATTATTGATGCCGCAGCTTCTGATGACTACCCAGGTGAAGTGGTTGGCGTTATTGCTAATAAAGCTGATGCATATGGTTTAACCCGTGCAGCTAATGCCAATATAGCCACAGCCACTTTATCTCATAAAGACTTTGCTTGTCGTGAAACTTACGACCAAGCCTTGATGTTAGCAATTGATGAGTTCAAACCTGATGTTATTGTGCTAGCGGGTTTTATGAGGATATTAACACCAGCATTTGTCCAACATTATCAAGGTAGGTTGCTGAACATTCACCCTTCTTTATTACCTAAATATCAAGGATTGAACACCCATCAAAGAGCGATAGATGCAGGTGATAAAGAGCACGGCGTTAGTGTACATTTTGTCACTGAAGAGCTTGATGGTGGACCTGTGATATTACAGGCTAAAGTACCTGTATTTGACGGTGATACGAGTGATGACTTAGCAGAACGTGTCCATGAGCAGGAGCACAGAATTTATCCTTTAGTTGTTAAATGGCTTTGTCAAAAACGCCTTATAATGCAAAAAGATAGCGACAAAGAGTATGCTATCCTAGATGGCAATACCTTACCTACTTCAGGGTATGCTAACGAAGAATAAACTGCTAGTAAGTTGTTTAAAGATAAGGTAAGTTAATTAACTTACCTTATCTAATTCTACACTATACAACTTCACTTTATGATTGATAATAACTTCCTTAAACGTTCTTTAGCTCTGCCACTCCTTTTTATAGCTCCTAGTATATTCGCAAACCAAACTGAAATAGCACCACAAAAACATCAGCAAGTGATCCCCGCATTTTCTGCAAAATATTCAGTATTACGAAAATCAGACCCTGTCGGTTCAGCCATTAGAGAATTAAGCTATCAAAATGATGGCACAATAAATTACCACTATAAAACAGAAGTTGAGTGGTTAATTTTTTCACAGACCCGCGCGGAAACATCAATTGTCACCATAGATAATAACAAAGTTATTCCGCAACATTACAGCTATAGCAGAGAAGGAACAGGAAAAGATAAATATTACGAGTGGCGCTTTGATGCTAGTAATAATACCGCCCAAGATTTAGGGAGAAAACGTAAAGAAGTCGCTTTGGATTTTTCTGAGAACCTACAAGATAAACTCAGCTATCATTTGCAACACAGGTTAAATCTTATCGAAGATGCTTCCCAAAAAACCTACAGCTATCCAGTGATCAATACCTCAGGCACGTTAAAAGATTACACATACCAATATGATGGAGAGCAAGATCTTATTTTGCCTTACGGTTTATTAAAAACAATACGATTTAAAAGAGAAGTTAAAGAGAAAGAGCGTATTACTTACGCTTGGTTTGCACCAGAATTAGACTATTTATTAGTAAAACTTTACCAAACCAAATCAGGTGCTGAACAGTTTGAAGCACAATTATCATCACTGACTTATACAAATGACAATAACGATAAATAGATAGTACCTAGCCCAAAACTGAAACATTCAGCTTTGGGCAAGTAACAATACTGTTTTCTATTTCATTTTTTCAATCCAAGTATTTACTCGACGTTCCAAAATAGCCAAAGGTACAGCACCACCACCTAAAATAGTGTCATGAAAACCTTTAATATCAAACTTTTCGCCAAGGGCTTTTTCAGCTTTTGCTCGTAGTGTTAAAATTTTAATCATGCCTACTTTATAAGAGGTTGCTTGCCCCGGCCATACAATATAACGTCGCACCTCAGAAGTGATAGCATCAGCTGCTACTGGCGTTTTTTCCTTAAAATAAGCAATAGCTTGTTCTTCTGTCCATCCTTTTGAGTGTAGGCCAGTGTCTACTACTAAACGCACAGCACGCCAAATTTCATTGACTAAACGACCAAAATCCGAGAAATCATTTTGATAACCGCCCATCTCTTTAGCCAGTAATTCAGCATAAAGCCCCCAACCTTCAGAGTAAGCCGTAAAGCGTGCTTGTGTTCTAAATTGTGGAACACCGGTTAACTCTTGAGCAATAGAGATTTGCATATGATGGCCTGGATTACCCTCATGGTAGGCAATACCTTCCATTTCATTTTTTGGCATCGAAGTCATATCTGATAAATGCGCATAATAAACTCCCGGCCTTGCCCCATCAGGCGTACCAGGGAAGTAATGTTGAGCGGCACCATCTTGCTCTCTAAAAGGTTCAACACGTTTTACAACAAGATCTGCTTTTGGCAAAATGCCAAAAAAGTTAGGTAGTTGTTTATTAATTTGTGCTAAATAATCTTCTGTATCAGTGATATAACCTTGTCGTCCATCATCAGTGTTTGGATAAAAGAATTGCTGATCGGTTTTAACAAAGGTAAAGAACTCTTTTAAATCACCTTCAAAGCCCACCTTATCTTTTATTGCAATCATCTCTTTGGTGAGCCGCTCTACTTCTGCTAGGCCAACTTGATGTATTTCATCTGCTGTTAACTCAGTGGTTGTCGATGCTTTTAGTCTAAAGTTATAGTAATTTTCACCGTTAGGTTGTGAGCCAACACCTGTGGCCACTTTAGCTGTATTAACAATATCTTTTTCAAACCACGAGACCAATGCTTGGTAAGTAGGTAAAAAACTGGTAAGTAATGCATTCTTTGTTTGTGCTAACAATTCGTCGGCACGAGGCTGCTCTATCTTTTTAGCTTCAAGCAAGTTGGCTATTTTACGTTTAGCATCGGCCCACAGTGCTGAATCATCACCTTCGGTAAAAGGTGCGCCAGTAATTAAGCCCTGCGCTTGTTCAATAACGCCTTCATAAGCAAATTTTGGTGGTCTAACACCGTGTTGTGCATTTTGTTGAGCTCTTACTAATAAATCAGAAATAGCCTGTGAAACACCAGAAATACGCTCATTGTATGCAAGCATATCAGACTCATCATCAACCTTGTGAAAGTTAATTAAAAACTGAGCGGCAAAGGCTTGAATTCCCTGCATTTGGGTAAAGATGTAGCCATTTCTATTATATTGTTGACCTTCAACAGCTTGTTCATATTGATAGACCCAAATATCGTAAGATATTTTTGCTTCATCATTTAGTTTGTTGTAATCGAACTTAGCTTTTAATTCTTCAACATCCTTTTTTTGCAAGGCTAGTTGACGAAGCTCTTCTTCCTCGGTCATCACATCCACTTTGTTGTATTGCTCTTTTCGTCCTAAAAAAGTCAACATCATTGGGCTTTGCTGTAATTGTTGCTCGTACTTTTCAGCAAACCACTCATTAATACGCTCACTCTCGCTTTGCACCGTTACAGCGGTTTTTTGCTGAGTTTCAGCAGTAGTTGCCGATGATTGGTTGGTTTGATTGTCTGATGTATTTGGCTGACAAGCGGCAAGCAAAATAGCTAGTGTGATAAGGCTTAATTTTGTACGCATGAATAACTCCGTCTTTTATTATTAGTAATTGGTAAAACGATTAGCTATTGAAATTAACTGCTTACATTAAAATATGCAACCATTAGAGCGAGTAAAAATGTAAGCAACTGTTAGGGGCTGTTGAACTTTCGCGGTTAAATTTTGTTCGAGATAAAAGCGTTTTAATCGAGGCGAGTAGTGTGTAGCCTAGTTATTCTAAGCAAATACTGCTCAACAAAGAGTAAAGCGCTTTTAGCCAAATCCTTCGGACAGCGTTTGTTGGCTGTTTTTACGTCGTTATCAACTTTTTATGTGACGCTACATGGTTGTAGTTTATTAGACAAAACAGGAACATATTGTCCTGAACAACCACATAACAAAGGCTCTGCCTTGTATAAACCCCCAATAAACTGCTGCAAAAACAAGCTCGAAAGATCAACTGCCCTAGTCATTAATTTTCAGATGTATCAACTTCATTGGTAGAGCAAATAACAGACTCACCCAAACAAAAAAGCTGCCACTGCCCTGCACTCATTTTATGCCAAGTTTCGTCATCAGTAAGCGGCTGGGTGGCAATAACGGTAACAATGTCATTAGGGGTTGTTTCCTTTTTAAAGTCAACGGCTACTTCAGCATCAATTAAATTCGCTTTACCAAATGGCGCTCGACGAGTGATCCAGTGCAAATTATTAGAGCAATAGGCAAATATACTTTCGCCATCGGTGATAATGATATTCGCTACGCCTAACTCGTCAATTTTACTTGTTAAGCTAGCAATAAAGCGAAATAGCTCTTTAGGTGTTGGTTGTTGCTCGCCAAATTGATAATGAAGCTGATCTAAAATCCAACAAAAAGCATGCTCACTATCTGTTGTACCTATGGGTAAATGTAATTTTATTGGTAGTGCTTCTTTAAATTCTTTAAGTTGACCATTATGAGCATATGTCCAATTTTTCCCCCACATTTGACGGGTAAAAGGATGGGTATTTTCCAAGCATACGCCGCCAGAATTAGCTTGACGGATATGACAAACAACCGCTTCGCTTTTCATTGGATACTTTGTCACTAGTTCAGCAATAGGTGAATGGGCACTCGGTTGTGGGTCTTTAAAGCTGCGACACCCCTTACCTTCATAGAAAGTTACTCCCCAACCATCTTTATGTGGGCCAGTATTACCACCACGCTGCATCAAACCGCTAAAACTAAAACAAATATCCGTTGGGACATTAGCAGACATCGCTAAAAGCTCACACATAAAACAACTACCTTTATATATAACAGTAAGTTACATCAAAAAACACAAAAACTTATTTTAGAAAAGTGTCAGTTAGAGTGTCAGTTAGGGAAAGAACAAAGTAAAAATATACTTCATAAATTTAACTTTAGTTTATTTTACTAGGTAATAAGGGCTAAATCACTAGGTAATTGATTTATTGCAATGTAATGAATGGTGATTGGTTGCTGGTATTACACAAAATCACCTGTTAGCAATTTTCAGTTTTACTTTTCTATATCTCGTTGTTTTAAATGGATATTTGGCTTTTGTGTTTTTTGCTACTTTTCTTTTGATCCTCACGTAAACGAGAAAAAGCCTTTACAATCAACACGTAAACTCACAACGACCGATTTAAACCTGATCCTTTTAATGAAAAATAGTGTAATTAATTTCGATCCTTTCAGTTTTTTGATCCTCTGTAAAGCCTATTACTGGCGCTGTATGAGCGATATAACTGTAGTATTCAAAAACTGAAAAAAAATTAAAGTATAAAGCGCGCAGGAGGGTGAGGAAGAGTGCGGATTTCGTATGATAGTTTCTCTGTGTTACTCGTTTCCGTGGCTAGAACGCTTGTCAAAGCTCTGTGTGCTGTTTAATTGCTTTGTTCTTGGTGGTGCTCGTTTTTATGTGGGGCTTTGCTGTGTGCTTTGTGCTGCGTTGTGTGGGGGTTTAATTATGTTAGTGGTTAGCTGAAGCATAGCTATTTATATCTGTACTCGATCATAAAAAAGCCCTGACATTGCAGGGCTATTTGTTTAATTGCTTTTGGTTCTTAAGCTGGGTCGGGCAAGGTTATTTTTGCGCTGGTTACGTTGGCCTTGCCTGCGTTGGCATATGTTTCGGGGTTGGTGTCGAATGCGTCATAGCTTCTTAGTGTTGCCCCTTGCCATACTGAGTAGTGACTAACTGTTTCATCTTTAGGAATGTCTACTACGACAGTGGCGCTTAAGTTGCGTTCTCCATTTGCGGCGGCTGCATATGAACACGCTTTGTTTGCTCCTGCTATTAGGTTCTGATCACCGGCTGCTGATGGGTCGCCAGAATGTAACTTTATTAAGTCTGGTGCTATTGCATTTAGCATTAAGTTTTTAGTTGATGTTGTTAATGGCATTATCTGACTTCCTTAATTTTAACTTCACCGCTAAAAATGGGCGGCAATTCTTGGTTGAGTTGATTGGTTACTGTGAATTGATGGTAAAAAGTTCCTGCTTTTTTTACTTCATCTTTGCTGATGCTGGTTTTAAATTCGTCACCTTCAACAGCTATGCCGTTTCCTAGGGTTTTGGTTAGTAACGGCTGAGAGCTGAACTGTTCGAACAGCTGATATTTTGCTGATGAAAAATCGGCGGCTGATTCACCCGTGGTAATTGACGTGTAAAATTGTTGATCTCTGTTTTGGTATAGTTGTGAGCATTCTTTGGTCATTAGCATATCACTCCGTTAAATCGTTGGCTGACTACTTCACCGTTAAATTGCTGTTTGACAATTGTTCCGTTAAAGCGTTGAAAAACTATTTCGCCATTAATCCTGAATTGGTGCAGGTATATTGGTTGTGCAGAATTTAAAAACAATGCATTAAGCGTTATGGCTTGGTTTGTATTGCCACTTAAATTGCTTTCTTTTTCGGCTTCGCCGACCATGTTGGGTTGCTGAGATAAAACAGACGTGATCACTGCCGTTTTTGTTGTGGCTGCGCTTAAGTTATTTGGCTGCTCTATTTGGGTGCTTTGGTCGCTTGTTTTACTAACGTTTGCGCTAGTATGGGGCGCCAGAGTGATAGATGCTGTGAATTCGTGAACTTCTATCGTTGTGCTGGTAAATGCGGCGCTCAATACATAGTTTTGTTTAAGATCACCCGTTAATGTTGCTGTTTTAGTTTTTGTCGCTTGTTGTTGGTGATTTTGGGCTATTGATGCAGATAAATTGTTATTTTTCTCAAACGACACTGTGAATTGGTTGTTTTGAATTATTGCAGATAGAGCACCAGCTAGTTTGTTTAGGGAGCCGCTTAATTCAGGGGTGGCATTGATTGTTGCTGAAAAGCTGTAAGTTTCAGTGTTACCACCTAAATCAACCCAAGCGCTACCGTCGGTAGGAAAGTTAACACCTGTGGCATCGTTGCCACCTACAGTGTCTATTAGCGTAAGTTCTCCTGCCGCATGAGATGATGCTGTAGCATCCCAATTCCTATTGTTTGCAGTTGTAATTGCTGCTGTTATTTTTAGTAACTGCACATCGCCATGAAAGTATTCCTGCGCCTTTCTTCGAAACAATTGCTCTATTTTTAGTTCTGTATCATCTGCTGGTGATGGAGCTGTCAACACGCTTAATTGGGTTTGTGTATCAATTAAATCCCAGACACCTGATGTTTTTGTTAGTGTGAAGTCATACCAATCACCGACAACTAAAGGTGTCGAATAAGTTAACTGGTGCAATGTGCCAGATTCTGGCCTAATAAGCATGCTAGAAAGATTACTACCTACTAATCTAAAGATACTATTGTTGTTGGCTAGATTGCCGAAAACATTTCTATATAATGCAGCACTGCTTAATCTAAAGATTGTCCTTACACTGCCATCCTCGCCTGCAGGGATAGATGTAGCAACTATAGTAAAATAATTACTTTGCCCATCGCATTTTACCGCCCAACCCATTAGATTAACCCAACAGTAAAATATGTTAATTTCATTTTGATTGTTCCTATCTTAATTACTTTGTTATGGGATCAAGTCTTTCTTTTTGAGCGTTGGCATCAGTGGCTTTGCTGGTAAATGTACTTGCTACATCGGGTACGCCTGTTTTACCTGAGCCTGTTGCTACGCCTGAGTGCTTATGGCTTGCGCATGTGTTGGCTAATTGGGTTACGGTTGCCATGAGTTCAGATAAAAGTTTCAATACATTTTCATCGTTTGAACCTAACCATGTTTTAGGGCTGCGGTGGTCTTGCTCAATACTGGCGGTTACTTTTCTGGTTTGGCATTGAAGTTCGGCCAACTTACCAATGATGTTTTTCATTGATTCATCGGTTTTGTTTTCAAAGTTACCTTGCTCGTCTATATGTTGGTAAACACCATCACGTACTTGAACACGGCTTTCACCTTCTTTAATAGCAGGTAAATCCCAGCCAAAAGGCAACACAGTTCTTATGAATGGTTTATCTGGTCGGCCATAAGCAAAGCCAATTTCTACAATGGAATTAATAGCGGGTGGCTCTAGCCTGCCCGCTTTATTTCCTGCACCTGGTAAAGGTAGAGGAACGGCTTGTAGTACTTTAGATTTTGTGGCTGTGCCATTTTCATCAAGCAATTGCACATCAACGGCGTATCGAGGATAAAAGGCATCGCTTGCCCGCTCTCCGTCTTCGGTTGGCAACTCAGGCAAGGCCACTACTTTACCCCAACGTGGTAAATGTAATTGCCCGGTTAACTCAGGGAATAAACGACGAATAATTCTATTGATCACTTTTTCCATAGTTACCAGCTTATTGTCATATTTGTGTCTTTAAATTCAACTTTGGCAATACGTTCGTTGTTTGCCAAAACGTTAGGGCGAATCATGGGCGCGGCGGGCATGGTTGCTATTTTTCCGGCTTGGTGTCCTGTCATCATACTGTTGGGTATTTGAATGGGTTTGTCATGCCAGAATGAATCGGCATAACTGCCAACAAATACTTTGCCGTTGCCCTGTTGCTGCCAAATAAAATCATTGATGCGAAAAGCGCGGCCAATATTATCTAATACTGCATAGCCTGAGCTGTCACAGTAAAAACACGGGATTGATGTTTGTGCATAGGCTTTATTTGGTACAACAAATTCAACACCACTTTGTTTGGTGAGTTCGGCCAATACCTGTTTTAAGGTTGGGTGTCTTAGCATTACACTAAAGTTAAAACTTAATGCGGCGGCAAGCTCACGACAAAACAAGGTATACCAGCCATTTTCGGCGGGCATTACACGCTCAACATAGCCGATAAATACTCGGTCAAGCATGTTTCCCCAACCTAAATCAACGGCCACTTGTGAAAACTGTTTAACGCTTTTATTGACGGTAATTTGGCAAGTACCTGGTGTGCTTGCTTGCAGCACTAACCAATGCTCTTTCATGTCAATTTGCTCACCATCAACATAGGCTTTAGCAATAAAACGCGCGTTAGCTGTTGTCATTAGGTTGTTCTCAGTAGGCCAAAGTTAGTTTCTAGTTGGGTTTTCAAATCGGAAAACGCCACAAAGTCATCGCCTTCACCTTGCACGTTGGCGGTTTGCTCTGGCTGACGTTCTTCTACTTTTTGCGGTACTGAGCGATATTCAGCAAGGGAAAAACTAACACGCCATTGGCGGGTAGTATCTTGCTCGGCGGCATCAATTTTGCTGCTAAACCTCACTTGCTTAACACCCAAAGCACTAGCCGTATGGTTGTTAATACGGTAAATGGTTCGGGCGCCCTCTTGGGTTGCTTCGGCTAATGCAAATAATTGCGATAGATGATCAGCATCATCAAACAGTACGTAACCCGTTACTGTGAGTAACTTGGCTTTGGTGCCCGTTTCAGCCACGTCGGTGCTTGAGCTTTGCCCGCTAGCATCTTCACTGGCAAGCGCTTGGCTTGCTGTGATGCGAAGTGACTTAAGGTTAATTTTTGTGGTGTTTAGGGTTAGCATTTCAATAAACCTTGTTTAATACAGCCTATAACCTAAAATTTGATAATTGTGATAGGCAACATTATTAGCGGCTACACCATCTGATATTCTATGAAGATTAATATTCCATACTTTGCTGCCATTAATTGCAGCACCTGATGTCCACCTAGGTTTAAAATTATGGGAATCACCTGAGGTTCCCACCATCTCAACAGACATATGAGTAACTAATTCATCAAAATTTATGGTTAGTGCACCATTGGCGAGGTCGCTATCATTAATCGAAGCTATAGCTATATTTTTGTATGAATCGCTGATCACCCCGTTTAAAACAACAGCCGCAGCAACAACACCACCATTAAATTCGCTACTTTCTGGCACAACAGAGTTTTCTATTGGTTGGTTTGAGAATTCACAGTATATTTGAGCAAAGCCTGTATATTGATTGCTTCCATTACCTGTAACCAATTCATAGTCTATTGGGGTTAGGCTCACAATGGGATCATCACCATTGTTTAAATTGTTTAATTTAATGGTAGAACTGTCACCAGATACGTTATACAGCTTGCCGTTAAATTTAAACTTTGTAACACGACTAAAACGTGAATTACCATTAATACGCGAGTTGAATGTCATGCTACTTAAAAAAACTTCTTTTTTAATGTTCTTACATATGTAGCTTGCAAAATCAGCATAGCCGCTCTTAGATGGGTGAACAGAGTCAGCAAACATACCTGCCTTAAGGTTGGTATAATTCTTAGTTCCGTCACTTGACCAGTCAAGGTAATCTATTACCTGAATCTCAGGAAATTCAGTTAACAATTCATCAGTCAACCAATTATTTATCTCTATGGCTTGAGACTCTTTTATTTGATCATAATTTAATTCAACCCCGATATTGTCCAAAATCAAGGTAATGTTATTATCTTTGCAGCTTTGGGCAAAATACCGAAAATTATCTTTAATCGTTGGTGTGTCTACACCTTGAAACACATCATTTACACCAACATGAAGATAAACTAAATATGGTAATTGATTAGCAAAATTCATTGTACTATCACCAAGACCATCGCCCGGATTATTAACTAGATGTAAAACATCTCTTAACCACCTATTTCTTATATTAACTGTCGTTTGCCCACCTATCCCATGGTTAATAAAAGGAATACCAAATTTTTTACTAAGCTCATAACTTAACTGACCAGGTTGTGATTTATAGCTAGCATCAAAAGCGGGGTGTAGTCTTCCATGTAAAGCTGGGTGCCCTTCTGATATTGAATCACCAATAATCACAGCATAAGGTAAAACTAAATCTAAATTGGCATCTTGGTCAGCATTTATCAAAAGCCCAGAATGTGCCGTAGTATCTAGTGAAGCTGACTTATTTAAATCTTCTGGTAAATATTCGGTGTTCGAAAATAACGGGCTAGCCGTTTTACATGCAACATAACTGTTCTCGGTTGTTCTTATTTCTTGGTAAGTAACATCACTTTCAGCTTTGTTTCTGTAGTTTTCTTTTATCCATTTGCTTTCAGCTATTCCCTTGTCTTGCCGTAAGTCATCAACAGAATCAGCGGCAGCTATTGTCGCCAATTTATACACATAGTGCTGCTTACCATTTACATCAATGTAATCATTCATTTCAGAATCAGTAACGGTAAAAACATGCTTAGGCTTCCAAACACTTGAAGCGTCACCGTCAAAATAAGCATCAACATAAACAAATTGCGGATAAGTTTGCAGCGTTAAAATGTGTGCGGCTTCTTGCTCAATGCGCAAACCATTTACATAGCCAACACCGGGTAAAACATCAAAGGTATTCACCGTGGCACGGGGAACAACTTTAAAACCGTCACTAATAAACCAGTCTTTGCCGTTCATATCACTAGCTAGTTGTCTGGTTAATTCGTCCATGCCTGATAAACGGGCGGTAAAGTCTAGTTGCCATGTTTCAGGCGACACATTAATGGCTGTTAACTCAGCAACACCTGAATATTCAATAGAAAAATTACGATTAAGCGTATTGCCTGCAACGCCTTGCACGGTTTTCGTTTTATTTGTTGTTGGAACATGGTTGATAGCTATCAAGGTATCGTTAACCGATGAATATAGCCCCACCCAGTTGAATTCGAAATCGCCCGTAACACTGTCTAACACGGTTGAATAGACAACAGAGTTTTCATTGATGCGGCCAACTTGCTGTACTATTTGGGTATGCACTTGTTGCGCTAACGGTGGTACACCTTCGTTGCGATCAATTGCTGCGCTTGGGTCTTGCCCAGGAACGTTAGCAAAAATAAAAGTATCTATGTCTAACTGCTCATTAGCCTGTGCTTTTTGTGCGAAAAGTTTTTCACCTAGAATTGTAATTACTGAAGCCATTGTGTTTCCTCTATTTCTTAGCTAATAAGTTATTTGTTTGTTACGTAATTTGTAGCAACAATGTAGTGTGATTCACTGTCCATGGTTGCTAGCCCTAGTTTTGGGCTTAGGTCATCATTTAAACTGGCAATGCCCGTTAAGCTGTCTAAAGCAAAATCAGACGGTGGTGCCACTAATGGCATACTGGCAATAGTGTCGTATTGGTAGCGCCTTGTTGTTCTGCCGTATTGCCTAGTAATATTTTCAATAAGCCCTGTTCGGTCGGCTAAGTCTGAATCAAGCAATTGCAGGCTTACTACATCCCAGTCGGTTTCACTTACCCGTTCATCAATAGTGATGTGCGGTGTGCCTAGCTTTTCAAACATGTAATACCAGCCCTCTTTGCTGCCTGCGCCTTTGGCAAACTTTAGGGCGTATTTCACACGGGTACGGTATAGGGTTTCGGTTTCATGGGGCAGTTGTTCAATGTCACGTTCCCATGCAAGTAAATGCACAAGCTCAAGCTCTGCGGTCATTGGGTCAAGTTGTTTAGCCGGCCACGCTATTAAGTCACTAACACGTTGCCAAAAAAGCACGCTGCCTTTGCGTAATTTGTCTAGCTCACTGGCAGGTTTTGCCAACCAGTAAGGTAGCTTTGTTAACAAATCCCAATTGCTAATCATTAGGAGTTACCATCGGTAATAGTTAAACTATTTAAGCGCGGCACATCATTGGCGCTGGTAATATCGCCTTGTGCCCAACTTAATGAATCAATACCGTCGAATTCTTTATGTAATTCTTGCCCTAAACGGCTAAAGCTAAAACGGCTATTAGGTGCGGTTTTAGTGGCTGTGTAGTCGTTGTTTTCACGAAACGCACAACGAATAAAATCGTCAACGCTAGCCAACAAAGCTGTTACTTCAGCTTCAAGTAAGTGAACGTGCGGGTAAATGGTTACGCTGATATCTTCGGCGGTGTTTGGCATAGCAAATACTTGTAAATCATCGCCATGGCCGTGAAAGCCTTTTTCAACAATGTGATTGTTTAAATCATCAATGAGTTGCTGTGATGGTTCGCCAAGGTCTAACAAAATATAGGCATTTGCTGTGCCTGGTCCACGCGGTGCGTCATGCTCAAAAAATATGTTGTTAGTGTTTAGTCCTGATTGCTTGGTAAGAATAGCGCTATATACCGCGTCTACATGCCAAGGGGCTGCGGCGGTAAAAGCGTTACGTGTTCTTAGTTTTAGCTCTTGATTGGTTTCAGCATTGGCGCCCAATACAGTAAGCCACTCGGCATCATTGCTTACACTGCCAATGCCTGTTACTGATTCGGGTAAAATATGGTAATAGCCTGCGCCAAGGTTGTAATCTTCCCCGGCGAACTCTGCGGTAACGGGCACTAAAACGCTTTTTTCGTTTTCAGGCAAAATAACGTCGTTATTGCTGATCACTCGATACACTTTGCCGTTAACACTGTCGGTTTGCACTACGGTGCCTGCACTAATTAATAAACTAGGGCCAAGGTTGGCAGCGCGATAAAAATTAATATTGCCTTGGGCAAATTCTTCGCTTTTGCGTGTTAGGTCATGCTCCCATGCTTTGGCTTCAATAAAGCTGTCATCGGTTGCGGTTTGTAAAAAAAGGTTAGGCAATATCTTGGCAATTAATACCTTGTTAACCATGTAAGTTGCAGGCTTGGCAACAATGGCGGTAATTAAACGCCAAAACGGTGAAAACGGTGAATCGTTGGCAATAATACAGCCTTCGGTTTCAACGTCTTGCTTGAACAGTGCTTTCCAGCCATCTTCTGTGGTGGGTATGCCTGCCTCTTCAACAATGCGAGTAAAATTAATTGTTGGTGTTTCGTCTGCCATGCTTATTCCTACGCTTGAGCTATTGGGGCTGAAATAATGCCAAAATCAATGGTTTGTGCTGTTACCCACCACTGGCCTTTGTTATGCTCGTTTTCTTGTACCGCTACTGTGCCCGGCATAATACGAATATCGTCTTCAACCAGTAATTTAATACGGGTTTGGGTGTCGGCATTGACGCCCGTGCCACGGTCACTAATTAATAAATTGGCTAAGCCTGTTTCAATAATGGCGTGCACTATGTCTTGGGCAATCACATCACGGTCGGTTAGGTACGTGGGGTTATGGCCTGCATCAAGCACCGCGTCACCATTTTGAATATGTAAATCAATAAATTTATTGCTAGCCATGCATTTCAACCAAGTTCATAAAGTTAGTTTCACCTTTGGCAGGGTAAATTTTCACCTCGCCAATTGAGGTAGATTTTTGCTGATTCGCGTTTGAAATTTGTTGGGTAATGCCGCCGTTTTCTACTCGGCTTTTCACTGGCGCAATAGCTTCAACACTGGGTGTACTTACATTTGATGCGCTCATATCAATATCAACACCTGGTATTAAATTGATTTTTTCAATAATCCAGTTAAGGGCATCATTAAAGAGTGCTTTAACGCCTGACCACACCGAACTAAACACGCCAACAATGGCTTTAACCCAGCCCCACTCACCCATGGTGGCTTTTAGGTCATCCCAGTAATAAATTAAGGCGCCCACTACGGCGATAGCAGCAACTATGCCTGCTACAATCATGCCTATTGGGTTGGCATACATGGCGATATTTAATGCGAGCATTACCGAGCGTAAACCTGACATACCAAGGGTTAATGTGGTGGTGATGCCTGACCAAATCATAGCGCCAACACCCCAAGCAACCATTGCCATATTGCTTGCGCCCATCATTAAGGTGAACAAGCCACCAGCGGCAACTAGGCTTAGTATGCCTATGGCGGCATAGCCTAAATATTTGGTTAAGGTTGGGTACTGTTCGGTAAAACTAACGAGATCACGGCCAACATCGGCCAACCAACCCGCCATGCTATTAAATACGGGTAAAATAGCACTGCCAAAGGCAGCACGAATAACAAACCAGCTTTGTGATAAACGTTCACTTTGGTCGGTCATGGCTGCGGCCATAATTTCGGCTTGCTCCATGCCTTTTACTTTGCCAAGTTCGCTAATGGAACCACCTAAGCTATCAATATCGTTCATTAATAACTTAACGGTTGATACGGCCTCTTTTGAGCCAAAGGCTTTTGCTAAGGCATCACCTTCAGCTACGTCTAATGTGTCGCCATACTTGCCTTTAATTTTGGTAAGAATGTCAACCATAGGTAACAGGCGACCATGAGAGTCGGTAAAGTCTAGCCCTAATTTCTTCTGTGCTTTACCTACTCCGGCTAAAAAGGCTTTGTATTTTGTGCCTGCTTCGCTGCCTGACATGGTGGCTTGCAATGTGCCTAAAATAGCCATTTGCTCATTCATGCCAATGCCTGCACTGGTGGCCTCTGCCCCAATAGAGGTAAAAGCCCCTGACATTTCTGAGCCTGTGGTTTTAAACATTTGCACTGCGGTGGCTGTCATGCCTGTAACTTGTTCAACCCAGTTACTTTTACCCATGCCGTTGGCTTGGTTTTTAAAAATACCGTACATGGTGCCCATGTAATCGGTAATGGTTGCGGCATCAGCTTTAGTGGCTGCGGCAAGTACGTTTGAAGATAAGGTAAACGCGGATAGGTCAGCATCACTCAAGCCACTAATAGCAGATTGAATATCATAACTTGACCTAACAAAATCAGTGGCCGATTTACCGTATTTTAAAGCGTACTCATAAGAAGTGTCTGTTAACTGTTTTAAGGCAGAGTCACGATCACCTACTAATGATTTAACTTCACCTAATGCTCTATCCATTTCAATGGCGGGCATCAGGGCATTTTGCAGGGCGTAACCACTTGCCGCAATACCACCCACACCAGACGCCATTTTCATGGTGCCTGCTTGGTAGTCACTTGATAAACCATTAAACTGCTTGCTTATCTTGGCGATAGGCTTAGTTATTTGGTCAATCAGGCCAACGGTAAACATCAGTTGCTTAGGTAGCATGTGGTTATCCTGCTATTTGCCGTTAGCCAATTTTTTTACTTTCCTGAAAAGGCTTTGGCTACGGCATTGGTTATAAGGTTTTCTAAATCTTCTCGCTGTCGTTTCATCAACCATGCGGCTCTGGCTAAGCTATTTTCGTCGTCACTTTCGTTGGGTAAATAATGACGACGAATAGCTAGTAATTGCTCAAGGCCGTTGTTGTCAATGGACTCGATCAGCGCTTCTATTTTTTTACGGCAATTTCCAGTACGGGCGAAAACTCAGCCTTTAAATTAGCGGCTATTTGAATTTCAGCACCGGGTGATGTTTCTAACAGCTTTTTAAAGTCGTCTTTGTCTTCATTGCTGATAGTGCGCATAACAAAATTGTGTGATGCTGCGGTCATTGACTCGCCACGGGCTGCGGAGTCCATGAAGTCGCTATGGTCTTGCACGGTCACGTCAAAGTTAAATGGTGCGCCTGCTATTAATAGTGCTATTGCTTGTTTCATGCTGTTTCCTTAAATGTTATGTTTTTTAAAAGTTCTTTTAGGTTGTCAAAACCTGTTTTCATTTGGCGTTCCATATTGCGCTCAATCCTATCGCCTAGTTTTTCAACTTCGTTTTTGGTGGCATAGGTTTCGGCAACATGGGTTTTATGCTCGCTGAGTAAATTGCGATTTTTAGTCATGGTGCTGTTGAAATAAGCAATTAATGGCAACACTATGGTGATCAATAGACCAACAAAGGTGAAGCCAACCCATAACCAATCTTTAATTTCCATGCAATTGTGCTCCTTGTTTAATGTTGTCGTTTTGCTTATTAATAAATTTGGTTTGGTCTTCGCCGCCTTTACTAGCCCCCAACCAATACACCACTACCGTGGCAACAAAACCGCTTATTTGTCCGGCTAAATAAACTATTAAATCTCTATTCCCTTCGGGTATCGCCCATTTAAATAAAGCGAAATTGACCGCACTAAATAACAAAAACAAGAAAATAGATAACAATGCTGGCATCCAGTGGTCTTTGTTTTCTTCTCTCGCTTTTTGAGTGTCAGCAAGGTTTGCTTGCTCACGTTGTAAAGCAATGCGCTGTAGTTCAATATTGCCTTGTCTAATTTGTTCACGTTCTTCATGCGCCCATTGCTGCAATTTAAGTGCGGCTTCAGGGTTGCTTTTAAGTTCTGCCGCTACCGCTTCAGGTGTGTTTTCAGTACCTAAAGCTCCAGCGATTTGGCTACCAATGCTTAATGCCATACCAGCGGGGCCACTTAGTAAAGGCGCTACTGAGGCAGCAATACCGCCAACACTGCTAACTATGTTTTTCCAATCCATGTTATTCACCTTTACCAACAAAATAATCGGCTTCTTTTAATCGCCTGGTGGTGTATCTATCACCAAAGTTACGCAATTCATTTACCATGGCTAACCAGTCTTGAGTAATGGCGTAAAACCAAAACTTAGGACAACGCTGAGCTAAGTTGCCGTATTGAAAAGCCACCGAAGCAATCACGGTTTGTGCTTGCTCAGGCAGGGTTTCAAAATCAATGTTAGAAACACGGTTATATCTATGCTGCAGCAATTGGCTTACTTGTCTTTTTACACAAACATCTATTACTTGGGCTTCATGCTCGGCAATCACTAAGGGCGTACTGTTTAGTGCGGCTTGTGCTTCTTGCCCTGTTAATTGGCAATAAGGTGTTAGCTTGCTGGCAATACCTTCGGGCAAAAGTTCGTGCAAGTCTTCACTTGAGCGTTGACCAATATCAAAGCCCGTTGCCACAGTAACGCCAGATTTTGAGTTGTCGGCATCAGGCACATAGCCCTTGCAGGTTGTACCGCCTTCTAACTCACTAATAAAAATAAAATTGATATTGCTCATGATCACTGCCTGTTATTTAGCTGCTTGTTACTGTTGGATATTGGCAATTTCTTCGGGGCGCAAATACGGCACACCGTTGATATGAACAAAATCAGGATCGGTAACATCAAACGGAATTTTAAACAGTGAGGCACTACCGCCTTTTTTATCAATGTCTAAAATGTCGCTTAATTTAATGCGACAACCAAAGGCTTCTACTTTCATTTCGTCTTTAGCGGTTTTGGCATAAAACAAAATGTCGAAAGTTTGCATAGCTCGCCATGCACCTGCCGCTTTCGCTGCATTTGAAATAAGAGCAAAGTTACTGGCATTAACCGACAACTCACCATTTGCGGCAACATCACCATCGACAAAACCGTCAGGTACGCCACCTGTTTGGCTTACTGAGCTATTGTCAGTAATGCTTAGTGATGCGGTGTCAACGTGAACCATAATATCGCCCAAGTTAACGTTAAAACTCATTCCTGATAAACGCATGGTTTATGCTCCTGTTAGTTACTAGAAAGGTCTAATAAAATGTTTACGGTAATTTCTTTCGGGCTGTTATACGGACGAACCACTAAATAAATAGTCACGCTTTTATTGCTATTCCAAACAATGGTTACATCACCTTCAATGGGTGGTTTAATTTCACCAGGGAACGGCGTGCCCAAAATAGTGGTGCTTTTGCTCATTTCGCGCAGTGGCTTCAAAAAGTAAGTTTTATTGAGCTCAATACTGTTTGGTGTTGAGTTCAAGGCACGATTAGCCACACGTCGAATCGCTAATACCCGCACTTCACGGCTAGCTTTATGCACACAACGTAAATGCTCAAGATATTGGTAATCACCACCAGCGGCATCAAGTGTTGAGGCGTCACCCCAGTAAATACCTTGAAAATCGTTATACCATTGCGGCACGCTTAGTCGTGCTTGTGACAAGGTGTTTAAGGTGGCAAGTGACAAAGGTGCATCGGCGCTGTCAGTTGGTGCGGCGCCTAAACCTAATACGCTGCCTGTTGCTACGCGCATTGGGCTGTCGGCAATACTGACACTTCGGTCACACAATCGCCCTGCTAATACGCCCACATTATTGCCATGCAGCTGTGGCACTGGCACAACTAAATGTGCTGCAATACCATTTTGTAAAGCAACGCTGGCCGCTTCATATTGCGCCCATGTTTGAGTGGCTTTATCAATACCTGGTATAGCAACAAGGCCAGAAACAAAACGCCCTAATGTTGCTTGTAATGAGGTTAAGTAATCATGGGTTGCGGTTAATTCTGGTGATGATGCTTGCACGTCACATAGCACGATAACTTCAAAGCTTTGTACTTCGTTAGCACGGTCAATGGCTTCAAAAACGTCTTCAGCTGCGGCTAATGGGTACACGGCTGCTGTCCAGTTTTGCCCTGCATTTAACTGAGCAGCAATGACTTGATCACGCAAATTGCTGTCGGCAAAAACATCGGTTAAATCTGTTTGAGCGCCCACGCTAAATAGTTGGCTTTCTTCATCAACATGACCGGCTAGGCCAATAAATAAGAAATGCCTTTCAATGGCGGTAATATCGCCTTGACCTAAATTTAAATTGTTAACTTGCACTTTACCTAATGGCATGGCGTTATCCTCGTCGTTGGTTTACTTGTGCTAATATTTTTACTAGTTGCTGTTGTACTGCTATTGGCGTATCACCTAAAAACGGCCTTGCTTTTACGGGTATTTGCCAACTATTTTTTACTTGTTTGTTTCGCAATTTACGCAATATCAAACCTGCTTTAGCTTGGGTTAGCGTTGCCATAATTTCGCGTATGCTTGCCCGCCTAAACCCTTTACCTTTACCGCGTTTAACTTTGTAGCCTTCTGCACTTAGCGCCTTTGCTTGGCTGCGAGTACATGGCGCTTTATAGTCTGGTTTGCCATGAATGCGCACCATGCGTGATGCATTCATTCGTTCAACACCACCTTCTTGTTGTAGTGCTGCTATTCTTCCCGTTTGTACCGCTTTATGCTTTAGCTCTAAACGGTTGCTATTTTTTACATAGGGCTCTAAGGTTCTGCCCATTTTTTTGAGCATTCTGGCTTTTTTACCATCGGCTCTTGGAGCAAACTTTTGCCCGGTAACCGTGCGTTGCTCTCTAATTCTTTTTCGTGCTTTAGCACGTTCATAGCGGCCAAGCGTTTTTAAAAGCCTTACCCGCTTATTGCGGGGCAGTGACAACAGCTGTAATTGCTCTTTAAGGCTTAATGCTTGGGCTTTGTTTGGCTTTATTACCAAGTTCATGGTTAGCCCTGCTGTTCGCCTTTCACGTTTACGTCAACATCTTCGGCATAATCAAGGGGAATAACACCAAGACGACAACGTTGGCCATTAAAAATGATTGGGCCATTGGCATCAGGAATTAGGTCGATATCATCAATTAATTCAACCTCTATGATTGCCATTGCGTTATCACTACTGATTACGTCTACATCAATTTCAGGATCAGATAAGCCGTATTCATCACGGGGCCAATCGTTTTCAAGTAAAAATGATGCCACCATAGCTAAAATGTTGTACGGATTTACTTCACGGTGTGGAAACTTTTCAATAGCTATTACGGCGGTATGTTTCCACTTAGCCACCTGGTAACCGTCTTGCCCTTTGTCTTCACCACTTAGCACTAAAGTGCCGCGTTCTTGCCATGCATCAATGTTATTTTGTTTGATCACGGGCTTTAAACTGCTAAATAAAAACTCGCATAATTCTTGTAACTTGGTTTTTTTAGCTGTCATAGCGCATGCACTCCAGCGCGGCCAAGGCCAAGCAATAAACGTACAGCGCGATTTGATTGCGCTAAAATGGCATTTTGCTGTTCTTCATCTTGGGCTTTGTTGTTGCCTGAATCTTTTTGATCAACGGCGGAAAAATAACCCATTAAATCGGCATGAGAACGGGCGTACACTGCACCACGATAAATGCTTTGTTGTGCCTCGTTAAATTCGGGCACATCAGTTGTTAGGGTGAAAGGAACTTCCGTGTAACCTTTCATAATAAATTTTAAAATTTGTTGCTGAACTTCACTAACGCTACGGTTAAGCGAATCAGCTAACACGTTTTCTTCATAGAACTCAGGTATGCGGCGGTGCTGCCTAAACTGGGCAGTTGACAAAACAGGCCAGCCACTATCTTTATCAATAATGATGTTTGCTTGTTGTTCACCTTCAAAACCAAATGTCATACCGTCACTCATTCAATTAGGTTCAGTGCAGTTAGCGTCGACGTGGTTATTAACAGTCGCCTGTTAAACACTCGGCTAGTGCACTGGAGGGTTGGGAGCCTTTTTAACAATGTGGGGTTATTGAGCGCTTAGCTCTTCTATAGCCCTAATACGCATTGCTATTTTATTTCTTACCGTTTTTACTTGTGCATGCTTATGCAGCGATGCGGCCTTTTCTAAAAGCGCATCGGCCTGACGTAACCGCTTGAGGTTGCCAACGTGCGATGGGGTAACATCGCCATTTTTAGCCCTGAGTAATGCCAGCCCTGCGAATTTATAAAACTTGGCGGTAACTTGCTCTGGTAGCTTCCACTCGTTAACCACACGGTCGAATACTTGTCCGAAATAAGGTTCGATGCTTTGTCCGTGTTCGGCCTGAGTTTGTGCCCAGTCAAAAACGGTGTCGGCAATAAAGCCGGGCCATTGTCGACGTATGCTGCTTGCCATGGGTTGTCCGTGCTTAATTGCAAGGAAAGCGTATTCAATGGCTTGACTGAGACTACCGACATCAAACAACCAAATAGTGCAATAAGCAAAAATAGGGTTGTCAGAATTATTTTTTGTTTTGATATTAGCTTCACTTTTACTTCCTTCATTCAGGGTTGATAAATGTTCACTTACAATAGGTAGCCACTTTGGTAACAGCACATCACGCTTATGCGTTATTTTGTCTGCCCTTCTGGCGAAACCTTTTAAACGTTTTAAATCGTTCTCAAGGTCAATTAACTGTAAATGCAAACTTGGGGCGTGCTGAGCATCACCCGTGAGTTTTACTTTTTCGAGCTGTTTTTCGGCTTGCTGGTTTTCTTTAAACTGGAAGATTTTGGCGCCACCGATGGCTTTTTTATTTCGGCTGTTGCCTCTTTTAACTCTTCAGTTGCAGCATTAATATCGTCAGCGGTATAAGCTAAATCACTGGCTGAATCTTCAACACTGCTTGCCGCGCTATTAACACTTTCAGCACTGCTCTCTACATCACTGGCAGCACTTTGAACGGCATCAGCTGTGCTTGATAACTCGGCTGTTGAGTATTCAATAGCGGTTTCAATGTCATCAATGTGGGTAATATCGCCCTTTTCATCAAGGGTGACTTTAGCTGTTGCGCTTAGGTCTTCACCGTCAGCAAGATCAATTCCCACTTCAACAAAATGAACGCGTTGTTCAACTAACTCTTCAGCCTTAGTTAAGGCATTTTCTTCACTAACGTTTAGCAGTTGAGCAAGCAAAGTTAAGGCTTTGTTTTCTTCCGCTTCAGCTTGTGATTGCTTTGCTAATTTTTCTTCAACACTGGCTTGTTCTTTCTTCGCTTTTTGCAACTGACGATTTTTAAAATTGGTAATAACGCTCATGGCTTTTCCTGCTTGCTAAAATAAAGTGAATGGTTTTAGAAGCCTTGGCGCACTTGCCTGCACGTAATTACAGGCAAGGCGGCAAGGTCTTCTACTAGCTTAAAATGTTAAACTACAGGTTTAGCGCCAATGTTCATTGCTGCTTCATCAACAGCGGCATAGGCTTCAAACTCTTCAACGGCATAACCTTCTTGGCGCCAGTATTTATCTTCATACTGCTTGCGGTCTTCCACGTTTTCAGATTTACGCTGTTGAGTGCCTTTTTGCGTGTAAATGTGCAAGTTAGACAGTGTAGTAACCACCATGCGTTTACCTGGGAAGAACGGCGGTGTATAAGCAGGCATACCACCAATTTGCTTATCCATTTTTTGTGCGGCTACTTTTTCACTTGGCTTGTCAGCTTTATTCATCATGCTTGTTTGCGCAGTAGCGGTTAAATCACTACCTACTAACACAACTAAGCGAGGGTCACTGCGCAAGGCTGGGTGAATAAGGGTGTTTTTTAGCTCAGTGGCAATAGCATCTAAGGTGGCATAATCACCGGCACCGTCAGGGTCAAAATACACGGCATCGGTCATGATTTGACCCGCTGCTTTGTCTTTAACAATTTGATGCCAGCCTTTGTTAACATCTTGACCTAGTGGGTTAGCCACTGGATCCGAATCTGCGGCAATTGATGTGCCGTTAAAGCCAACGCGCAACATATCAAGGGCAAAGCGCTTAGTGGCGTTTTGGTTCATCAGCTGCATAAACTGGTTTTTATTCCCTGCATTTGCCCATGTAGACAATAACGCCCATGTTAATGCTGAGCATGAATCCGTTTCGGTTAGTTCATAGTCGTGACCGTCTACACCTTGGCCGGTGACAAAACGACCACCATTTTTACGACCGGTAGCAATGGCATAATTGCCCACTTTAACCACTTGGCCTTTAATTTGGTCAACTGGCATGGTGGTGATCATGCTTAAGAACTCGACTGATTCAAGTAGTGCAGCGCGTAGCTTTGTTTCCATAGGAGCACTAACGGCAAATTGGCGCTCTACTGCGTCAACACCATAAGCTAGGGCTAGCTGCGACGAAAATTCTTGTAAATTAGCGCGTGCTATTTGATTTAATTGCATGGTTTTCTCACTTAAATAATTTGATTAATTGGTTAACTTTTTATTAGTTAAGGCATTTAACCTGGGGCTAAATGCCGATTGCTTCCCTGTTTTTTACTATCCCTGTGGATACGCTTAATTAAACAAGTGCTATGCTTTCGCCTTGCCCTGCTCCGTCAGGCTCTTGATTGTCCGTTTCTTTGCTTAATTCATTGAATTTGGTTTCAATGCCGTTAATTTTTTCAGTTAAGCCGGTAAGGCTAGTGGTTAACTGGCTGAATTGTTCGGTAGTTACACCGCCTGTTTCTTTACCTTCATCGGCGCCTTTGCTTTCATCGCCTGAACCTGTGTCAGCACCTTCACCTTTGCCCGCATCATCACCACCGCTTTCATCTTCTTTATTGAAGGTTTTCACTTTGGTTTCTAAATCACTGAATTTAGTTTCTAGGTCGCCAACTTTGTTGCTAATGCCGTTAACGGTTCCCATTAGGGTTTCAAATTGTTTTTCGTTCATAGGTTCGTCCTCGGCGTTGTCGGATGCTTCCGCTGCCTCTTGTGTTGTAGATAAAGGTGTTGAAAATAAATTTAATAGTTGTGTAAATAAGCTTTTTGCTTGGGCTTCTTTACTTGAATTGGTTGCCTGATCTTTATTGGTAAAAATAAAGTCGGTGCTGTGCAAGGTTTCTAAATGGCTGTAGTCGTGCTCTACTTCGTTTTCACCCATTGAGAATTTAAGTCGCGTGGTGCCTGTTGATGCGGGTGAGTCGGTTACTGCTAAACCTTGTAGGTAACACTTGCCACTACCTTTAAAATCGGTATTGGGTTCAATAGACATAAACAGCTTTTGGCCGTCTTTATTGGCATCAAGTAGGTAACTGTTGGCTGTTAATTTAACGAATAAACGAAGTTTGCCGCCTTTTTTACTGGCTTTTACTTCGTCTACTGTGCCCCAGTTTTTGCCCTCGAATGGGCCCCAGTTTGAGCGAAAATGCTCAGGCCAAATAACAGCGGTGTATTCGTCAAGTGAATAGGTGTCTGCCATTTCTTGAATCCATGCCTTGGTGATGGTACGACCGTCAACGGTTGCCCCTTCGGTTGCTGCTATTACCCAACCTGTTTGCGCACTGTTTTTACTTGGCATTGCAATTTTCCGCTTGCTATCTGTTGCTTAATTGCTGGCAGAATAGCCCCTATTTATCGGCGGTTCATCTGCTTTTCTTGTTGGGAATTCCTATATTTGCAAAACAGGAAATGATAAGTTTTTTAGGTAGTTATACGCTGATAAAAAGTAAATACACTGTCGCCAGTTATTAAACTTAGTGGGCATTTTATTTAGCACAATGGCTTATTCACCCGAAATTAGAGAAGCGGCAAAACGGCTTTATTTGCGTCATTGGACACCTGACGAAATACGCAGCGAATTAAGCTTACCTAATAATAGAATTATTTATTATTGGGCTGACAAGCATAATTGGCGTGACCTACTGCGTGAAGAAGATGTAGACGAAGCCATTGCCAGACGTATTGTGATGCTAACCGACATTAGCGACAAGTCAGGCAACCAAATTAAAGAGCTTGATATGCTGATAGAAAAGCATGTCAAACTTAAAAAGCAACGGGTAGATTTAGCGCTGAAAACGGCTAATGCTGAAGGTGCTAACACTGCAAGTAATAGCAAAAAACACAAAGGCAATAAAGGTAATTCAGGGCAAGGCAGCTCAGGCCAAGATAGCAGCAACAACGAAAAACGCAAAGGCCGTAAAAAGAAAAACGATGTTAGTCATTTAGAGGCCGAAGACTTTGCCACCTGGTATGAATCACTCTTTGAATACCAGAAAACCATGCATGAGAATTTGCACCAACGTATTCGCAATATTCTTAAAAGCCGCCAAATAGGTGCTACCTACTACTTTGCGGGTGAAGCATTCGAGCAAGCCGTATTAACGGGCGACCCACAAATATTTTTGTCTGCTTCACGAAGCCAAGCGGAAGTATTTAGAACTTATATTATTGCCATTGCACATGAGTTTTTTGAAATAGAGCTAACCGGTAACCCGATAGTTTTACATACGGCTCATGGTGATGCTGAATTACGTTTTTTAAGTACTAACAGCAAAACCGCGCAAAGTTATCACGGCCATGTGTATATAGATGAATACTTTTGGATAGGTAAGTTTGACGAGTTAAACAAGCTAGCCAGTGCCATGGCAACCCATAAAAACTGGCGTAAAACCTACTTTTCAACCCCATCAACCAAGGCCCACCCCGCTTATAATTTTTGGACGGGCGACCAGTGGCGACAAGGTAAGCCAGAGCGTGAAGATATTGAGTTTCCCAACTTTGATGAAATGCGCGACAAAGGCAGGCTATGCCCCGATAAACAATGGCGCTTTGTGGTTACCATTGAAGATGCTTTGGCGGGTGGCTGTGAACTATTTGATCTTGAAGAGTTACAAGACGAATACAATGCCGATGATTTTAACAATCTGTTTATGTGCATTTTTGTTGATGATGCCGACAGTGTATTTAAATTTAGCGACCTTGAAAAATGTATGGTTGATGCCACTCGTTGGCAGGACCATAAACCCAACACTCAACAGCCTTTTGGTAACCGTGAAGTATGGTTAGGTTATGACCCATCACGCACCCGTGATAATGCCACTTTGGTAGTGGTTGCACCTGGTGAAAAGAAAGGTGAAAAATTCCGCGTACTTGAAAAGCACTATTGGCGCGGTTTGAACTTTGCCCACCATGTTAGCGAAATTCAAAAAATATACGCTAAATACCGTGTTACTTACATTGGTGTTGATACCACGGGTATTGGCGCTGGTGTATTTGATTCAATAAGTACCTTATACCCACGTGAAGCCACCGCCATTCATTACAGCGTTGCCAGTAAAAGCCGTTTAGTGCTGAAAATGATTGATGTGATTGAAAGTGGCCGCATTGAATGGGATGTAAGCCATAAAGATATTGCCATGAGCTGCTTAGCGATACGGCGAACAACAACAGATTCTGGCGGGTCAGTCACTTTTAAGGCTAGCCGCGACAATACAACAGGCCATGCCGATGTGTTTTTTGCTATATCGCATGCCGTTATTAATGAACCGTTAAACCACGCACATAAGAGGCCATCATCATGGGCAATGCAGCACTAAATACTGACGTAGAACAACAGCCACCCGAAGAAGAAAAGCAAAATGCGCCTATTGTGTTTAGTTTGCCTGAGCAAGTGATGCCTGACATGTGGCTAACTGACTATGATTCATTATTTTTTAATTCGTCTGAAAACTTTTGGGAACCACCTGTAGATAGGCATTTACTGGCGAACCTAACAAGGCGCAATCCGCAACATGGCGGTATTGTGCAAAGTCGGGCAAAAATGGCCGCTTCGCGTTATGAGTCTGGCGGCATGACCAGCGAGCAAATAGAAGCCACTTTTTTAAATTTGGTGCAGTTTGGTGATGTGGCTTTACTAAAAATACGCAATGGTTTTAAGCAAGTGTTAAGGCTTTTTCCGTTGCCCAGTTACCGAACGCGCAGATCACTTGATGGTGGTGCGGTAGTGCTTGAACGTAATAATCAATTTAAACGCTATAAACCAACTGACGTGGTATGGGTGACTCAATATGACCCAGTACAACAAATTTATGGTGTGCCTGATTATTTGGGCGGTTTGCAAGCGGCCTTGTTGAATGAAGATGCTACTTTGTTTCGTCGTAAATATTATATTAATGGCGCCCATATGGGTTTTATTATGTATGCCACCGACCCTAATTTAGATGCTGATGTAGAAGAAGATATAAAAGAAAAAATTCAAGACTCTAAAGGCGTTGGTAACTTTAAATCATTATTTGTGAATATTCCCAACGGTAAAGAGAAAGGCTTGCAAATTATTCCCGTGGGTAATTTTGAAAGCAAAGACGAGTTTATGAATGTTAAGAATGTGTCGGCACAAGATGTATTAAATGCGCACCGTTTTCCACCGGGCTTAGCGGGTATTATTCCGGCCAATAATGCGGGGTTAGGCGACCCGACCAAATATGATGCTGTTTATTTTAAAAATGAGACAAAACCGCTGATTAAAAAATTAATTGATGCCGTAGCACAAGACAGTGAAGTTGGCGGTAGATTAAAGTTAGTATTTGACCTAGATAGTGATTAGTTAATGGTTGATTGATTAATAATTGCCCCGCCCTACATGCCTGTATAAAATAACAGTATAAATTACTATTTATTTACTGCTTGGTGAGAAAATATGGCGCGGGTTACTTGTCCAAATTGTTTATCAAAATCAACGATTACTTCAAGAGAAAGGCAGTCAGATCATGTGGTGCATTTGTATTGCTCATGCAATAACACGCGAGAATGTGGCGCCACGTTTAGAGTAACCCAAGGGTTTGATCACTACTTAAACCCGCCCGTTAAAAACACTGCTCAGTTGGCCGCAGCCTTGTTGAAGAACTTGCCAAGACATGAGCAGTTAGAGTTGTTGAATAATGGTTAGGCTTTTTTCCTCCTTTTCACAGGAAAACCATGCCAAATTTAAAAGCACACATTAAACCAAGAACTTAACTAAACTAGTCTAATGTGTGAAAGGAGGAATAATTCCTCCTAATAAGGTGTTATGTTGCCTTGATCAATTTATTTAATCCACCTATAACCCCAAGTAAACCAGTTCTTCTTGTCTCTTCGTAACATTCATTACTCAACTCAACAAGCACATCGCGTATAAATTCTTGCTGGCTCTT